>Ga0209810_1000130_pt1 | contig 227383 bp, 196 predicted proteins | sample Coa_R1_7_FD_187159 | JGI IMG/M metagenome (GOLD analysis project Ga0209810, IMG submission 187159) | Surface soil microbial communities from Centralia Pennsylvania, which are recovering from an underground coalmine fire - Coalmine... | ecosystem: Environmental > Terrestrial > Soil >...
ACCTTCACCTTGATGACCTTCTGGTCCTTGCTCATCCTCGGCTCCCTCCTTCGCTTCCCCCGCTCATCGCGGGCAAGGACACCGAGGACCGTTTAGCACATTGTCGGATCAGGTCTGAGCACTTCCAAATGAGGCCCTGCTGAAGCTCCCTCGCGATCGGCTGCAGGCGGATGTCCCGACGGCTGTTGAACCGACGGGCTGAAAAGGAGCGGCGACTCCTTCCGCCGTGCAAGACAGAGCGGCGGTCACCACACCATTTCAGAAGGAGCGGCCGCATCGAAGAGCGCCCCCGACCTAGATCGCCGCGCGTACCGCCACGGTCAGGTGCCCGACGAGGTGACGCTCGGTGGCGGGCGCAGCCGCGTGCCCCGCTTGCGAGCCCGCAGTGTCGACGGCCACTTTGCTCGACCTCCCGAGCTTCGCCTATGCCGCCCACCGCGATCCGCTCGCTGCGCGCACGCTGGAGGCGATCGCGATCGGTGTCACGACGCGGAACTGCCGCCGCGCGCTCGCTACCCGCCGCCGCGGCGCGCTCTCGAAGAGCAGGGTATCCCGCCGCTTCATCGCCCTCCCGAGCGCGCCACCTGCCACCTCGCTCGCTGGACAACCTCCCCGGCCGCGTGCTCGTCATCGATGGCCTCCACTTCCGCGACCACGTCGGCTTGCCCGCGCTGGGCGTAATGCGCAGGGCCAGAAGCACCTCCTCGCCCTGCGCGAGGGCACGACCGAGAACGCAACCGTGGGCAACGCATCTACGGCGGGACGGGCCTCCGCAAGGCGATCCGGGATATCTCCGGTGGCGACGGCGCTCGTTCAGCGCTGCCAAGTCTGCGGGTCGGCCCGCTGGGCGTGATAGATGGCAAAAGCGCATCCGGCCTTCCGCCCGCGCGGGCCCGGGAGCACGTCGGCGACCGCCTGCTGCGAAACGCCCCGGGACGCGAGCAGCCAGCAGAGGCGCCGGCGCCCGAGTCTGCTGCATCGCCTGCCCCGGCCGCAAGGCCCTTTACGCCGGGCCTCGCCCCGCGCTATGGACGCCGCACCCGGCCAGGGGCCGCGAGGCCACGGGGGAGACATCGCGCCGGCGTGGAGGGTGCTCCCATGCATCGACGGCTCTGGCCGGCTCTCGTCTGCGTCGCAGTCCTCGCGCGCGGGGCCGCCGCTCAGACCACCACGACCACCACGCTGCCGCCGACCACGATCGACCAGATCTGCGCGGTCGACGGCGTGCCGAGCGGGCGGCGGTGCAACTGCACTACCGCCACCGCGACCTGCACGGTAAGCGGCACGATCGGCGTGACCACCGGCTCGACGCTCGACTTCACGGTCTTCGCCGGCCGGAGCTGGAGCCTCGTCATCGCCCACGGAGGCACGCTCGACGCCGGCAGCGGCCTGGTCAACATCTACGCCACGACGCTCGACATCCAGCCGGGCGGGGTGCTCCAGGGAAGCGGCGGGTTCATCTCGGTGACGACCACGGGCGACATCAGCGTCGACGTGAACGGCACCACCAACGGCAAGATCGACGTCTCCGGTCCGGACCCGATCGGCGGCGGCGAAGTCGACCTCACGAGCACCGAGGGCGCCATCACGATCGCCGGCATCGTCAACGCGAGCGGCACCTCGACGTCGACCGATGCGGGCGCCGCCGGCGGAACCATCAACTTGACCGCCTGGGGCGACATCGACATCACGGCCGCGGCCGGCAACGTCCGCGCCAACAGCCCGAACCAGGGCTACGGCGGCAACCTCTGCTTTCAGAGCCAGAACGGCAGCGTCATCGTCGCCAACCTGATCACGGCAACCGGCGGCGCGGGCGGCGGTGGCTGCATCGACATCGACGCCCATGTCGACGTGCAGGTCGCCGGCCTCGACGCGAGCAGCACCGCCGGCCAGGGCAGCGGCGGCATGATCATGATCACCGCCGACGGCGACATCGCTATGAACGGCATCGCCAACGTGCGGGGCGACGGCACCACCGCGGGCGGCGACGGCGGCGACATCTGCGTGACCGCCACGGGTGCCCTCACCGTGGCCCCCGGGGCTACGCTCGAAGCCCAGGGGGGCAGCGGGGGCAGCGGCGGCTGCATCGACCTCTCGACGGTCAACGGCACCCTGCTGGTCCAGGGACAGATGTGGGCGTTTGGCTCGCTCGACAATCAGCAGGACGTAGGCTCGGGCGGCATGATCTGCCTCACCGGCGGGCCCGAGGTGGACGTGACGGGGGCCGCCGACGTCCACGGCCCGGCTACGCAGCTCGCCGGCGGCGAGTTCGACGGCACGGCGACCGGCACCTTCAACCAGAAGGCCGCGGTCACCGCGACCGGAGGCGACGGGATTATCACGATCCAGGCGCCCACGGTGAACACGACCGGCGCGGCCCTCGTCACCGACGACACGGACACGGGGGGCGAGGTGAACCTGATCGGCTGCACCGCCCTCAGCGTCGACCAGGCGAGCCTCCTCTCCTCGGTCGGGCCGGGCGGGTTCAACCTTCTCGAGGGCGGCACGGTGGCGGTGCACGGCACCGTGCACGCCGATCCGACCCTGCCTGTCGCCCGGGGGACGGGCAACCCCTGCACCACGAGCGCCAACTGCATCCAGTACGTCTCCGCGCTCGACCTATCCGGCGCTGCCTTCTCCCTCGCCCCCGAGACCGACCAGGTGGTGGGCATCGCGGCGTGCGTTCCCCCGACGACCACGACGACGCTCCCCGGCGGCATGACGACGACCACCACCACCACGACGACGAGCACGACGACCACCACGCTGCCCGTGTGCGGCAACGGCGTGCTGGATCCCGGCGAGCAGTGCGACGACGGTCCCCGCAACGGCACCGCCGCGTCCTGCTGCTCGTCGACCTGCACCGTCGAGCCGGCGGGCACCCCGTGCGCCGACGACGGCAACCTCTGCACCGCGGACGTCTGCAGCGGGACGGCGGACACCTGCACGCATCCCGCCGCCCCTGCCGCCACCTGCACGACCCCGATGATCGCCGGCGGCGCGGCGCTCCTGCTGAGCGCTCCGGGCTCCCCCAAGCCCGAGCGCGTCGGTTTCCAGTGGGGGAAGGGCCCGGCGGTGCCGCTCGCCGCGTTCGGCACACCGGGCAGCGAGCCCATGTGGCTCTGCGTGTACGACGAGACCGGCCCCGACCGCTGGGCCCTCGCCTACGCCGGCTCGCCGTCGGCCGCGAGCGGCACCTGGTCGACCACGAAGACCGGCTGGCGGTTCAAGAGCAGGACGGGGATGCCGACCGGCATCACCGGCATCACCTTCAAGGCGGCCACCGTTCCGCTCGCCGCGAAGCTCACGGTGGCGGCGAAGGGCCCGCACCTCTTCGCGGGCCTGCCGCTCGCCAAGAACCCCCGGGTCCTGGCCCAGCTCCGGACGTCGACGGGGGCGTGCTGGGGGGCGAGCTTCTCGACCGCGACCGAGAACTTCGCGCTGGCGTTCAAGGCAAAGTCCGATCCCCCCGCAGTTTGCGGCAACGGCATCGTCGAGCCCGGCGAGCAATGCGACGACGGCAGCGGCAATGGCGAGGCCGGCTCCTGCTGCGACGCCTCGTGCCGCTTCGTCGCGGCGGGCACGGCGTGCACCGACGACGGCAACCTCTGCACGAACGATGTCTGCGACGGCAGCGGTACCTGCCTCCATCCCTTCGTGCCGGCGACGGGCTGCAAGGAGCCCGTGCTCGCGGGCCGCTCGACGCTCCTGCTCGTCGCGCCACCCTCGCCCGCGCTCGCGTGGCGCTGGCGCCACGGGGCCGTCACGGGCCTCGCCGACTTCGGGAGCCCCACCACGACGACGAGCTACGCGCTTTGCCTCTACGAACCCGCGGCGGGCGGGACGTACCTCGGGACGGCGGCGGCCATCCCCGCCGGTGGGCTTTGCGGGCGCGATCCGTGCTGGCATCCCACCACCACCGGCTTCGTCTACTCGAACAAGGCCGGCACGCCCGCGGGCGTGCAGCGCGTGCGGCTCAAGGCAGGCGCCGTTCCCGGAGTGGCGAGCGTCACCGTCCGCGGCTTGGGCGCCCTCCTCCCCATTCCGACGCTCCCGATCCCGAACGGCCCCAAGGTCACGGTGCAGCTCCGCACCAGCGCCGGGGCGTGCTGGGAGGCCGACTACTCGAGCGCCCTGCGCAACGACGCCGTGCGCTTCCGCGCGACGGATTGACGGGCGTCGGTTGGACCCCCGCTACGCCGCGCGCTTCTGGACGTACTCCGCGACGCGGTACGGTGCCGTCCACCCGATGAACCGCGCGATGTCCGCGCGCACCTCGCGCTCGCCGGCCGGCGAGTCGAACATCCCCGCGCGCACCGCCTCGGCCGACGCGAAGTGCAGCTCGGCGATGCCGTCGAGATCGGGGGCGGTCGGAGAGAGCCGCGCATCGACCACGTTGGTGACGTAGCGCGTGAGGGCCGGGTGGTGGCGGAGCGCGAGCGGCACGTGGCGCTCGAGCCAGTGCGCGACGAACTCCGCGTGGCTCATCCCCGCGCGGCGCACGAGCGGGCAGACGAGCTTCACCCCGGGGGTGCGCTCGCCGAGCGGGGCCGGCGTGCCGGCGCGCTGGACGTGCTCGGTCGTCGCGTAGGCATCGGCGGCGCCCAGGAATGCCGCCACGTCGCGGGCGATCGCCTGCTCGCCCGCGGGGGAATCGTAGAGGCGCTCGCGGTAGTCGGCGAGCGTGTCGAAGACGAGCTCGCCCACGCTGTCGAGATCCGGCGCGCCCGGCGGCGTGACCTCGACGATGTTCACCGCGTAGCCGCGCATCGCCGGGTGGTGGCGGAGCGCGAGCGGCACGTGGCGCTCGAGGAGCCACGCCGTGTAGCGCTCGTGCGTCACGTCCGGGCGGCGGCGACAGAAAAAGACGAGCTTCACCACTTCAGGCGCGCCCCGGCTCGACGAGGATCTTCGCGTGCACGTCGGGGCGGGCGAGCGCCGCGAACGCTCCTGCCACGCCGTCCACGCCGACGCGGCCCGTCACCAGCGGCTCGACGAGAATGCGGCCCTCGGCGATGTCCCGCAGCGTCCCGGCGAACTCGTCGGGCGTGTAGCCGAGCACGAACTGGATCGCGAGCTCCTTGTTGATGCCCCGCATCGGCCGGATGCGGTCGTCCTCCATGCACACGCCGACGACCACGATGCGTGCGCCGCGCGGCGCGTCGCGCATGATGCGGTCGAGCAGCCCGGGCGCGCCCACGCACTCGAAGATCACCGCCGGGCGTGCGCCTGCCACCGCGCGCCACGCCTCGATCGCCGGGCGCACCGCGGGGTCGACCACGACGTGCGCGCCGAGCCGTTCCGCCAGCGCGCGGCGCGTCGGCGAGAAGTCGGCTGCGACGATCGGCTCCGCGCCCCGCAGCGTGAGCGCCGCGATCACCGCGAGCCCCACCGGTCCGCAGCCGACGATAAGCGGCGCGTCGCCGGGGGCGAGCCCAGCCTTGGCGACGGCGTGCACGCCCACGGCCATCGGCTCGGTGAGCGCCGCGTGCTCGGCCGCAAGCCCGTTCGGCACGGGCAGCAGGAACAGCTCCGAGAGCCGCATGAGCTCGCCGTAGCCGCCCGGGTAGTCGTTCGAGTACCCGACGCCCTGCACGCCGCTCGGTCCCACCGCAAGCGGCATCGAGACGACGCGCGTGCCCGGCCGCAGGCTGCGCTGCGTGTCGGGGCCGAAGCTCACGATCTCGGCGCAGAACTCGTGGCCCATCACCACGTCGCGCGCCGGGTCGAGGACGAAGGGCACGCCGCTCTCGCGCGCGGCCTCCACCAGCGCGTCGAGGTGCCGCAGCGCGTGCAGGTCGGAGCCGCAGATGCCGCAGGCGAGCGTGCGCACGAGCACCTCGCCGGGGCCCGGCTCCGGATCGGGGAGCGTGTCGACGACGAGCGCGCCCCGGCGCAGGACTGCGGCCCGCATCGGTTTGACCTAACACCGCCGGCGCGCCGCGCGTCAAGCGGCGCAGCGGCACGCTATGCGATCGCCAACTGGCGCCGCGTGGACGGGCTCGGGAATTCCGGCTCCGTTGCCACGGCTCCTGCGGGGCCCCACACCGCGCCGCCCTTGACAGTCCCGTCCTACCGGAGTAGCCACGCGCGCGGCGCCTCATGAGGCGCGCTCCGTCACCTCCCCTGAAACAGGGGCGCTTCTGCAGCTATCTTACTGAGCGCCGCCCCGAGGAGATAGGACATGAAAATCCGCTGGACCGCCTTCGTGCTTGCAGGCTTCGCCCACCTCGCCCACGCCGCCTCGCACACCGATGCAAAGCTGATCGCACGCGCCATGTCCGCCGCGCCCGCGAAGGTCGCGAAGGACGCGCGCATCGTCGACATGGACGCGAGCGGCCATCTGCGGGAGCTGCGAGCCGGAACCAACGGCTGGACCTGTTATCCGCACGATCCGGGATCGCCGCGAGGCGACGCCTGGTGCCTGGACGTCAACGGGCAGGCCTGGCTCGACGCGCTCATGGCGCATCGTGCTCCCGACCCGGACACAATCGGCTTTTCATACATGCTGGCGGGTGGCTCGACCTGGAGCAACCTCGATCCTGACGCGACGAAGCCCGAACCGGGACACGCGTTCGTATCCGTACCGCCACACGTTATGATCCTCAGCGCCAAGGCCGCCGCGGCGTCTGGTTATCCGTCCGGGCAACTGACACCGGATACCAGCAAACCGTTTGTGATGTACGGCGGCACGCCTTACGCGATCGTCATTTTGCCCGTGAAGTAGAACGCCCAGCCGCGCCGGGATGCGCGGGCGCGAGGCGCGCAGAAGAAGCTCCGGCGCCTCGACGCGGCGCAACGCCATACCTGTTGACATGACCTCCACGGACACCGCCTTGTGATTGCACCGAAGCTCGACGCGTTACGCCTCGCGGGACGACCCAGCTCCCGCGCCCTCCAGTGGGCGAGGGAGACACGGCCGGGAATCGAGTTGATCGAGCTCTCCCTGGCTCGGGTCCGCTGCCGGGTCTCGGGAAGTGGGCCGACCGTCGTCTTCGTCGCAGATCCTCCGAACGTAATCGAACACTACGACCGACTTGTCGAACTGCTCACTCCTGCATTTCGGGTGGTTTGTCTCGATATGCCCGGGTTCGGCTTTTCTTACCCCAAGCGACGATTCTCGTACTCCGTCGAAGATCAGGTTCAAGTGGTAGCGGAGCTCCTCGAACACCTCGCTTCCGGGCCGTATATCCTGGCCTTCTCGTGTGGCGCTGCGTTTGCCGCCATCGGGCTCACGGCGAAGCGTCCCGATCTCGTCGCTGCCGTAGTCAACATCCAGGCCGCCTCCTGGGACGAGCAGGCGCGCTGGGCGCTTCGTGTGGACTTGATGGGACTCGTTGGCACTCCCGTCATTGGTCAGCTGCTGCTGGCAGCAGCACCGAGGTGGGTGGCACGGAAGTGGTACGCCGTTGCCTTACCTGAAGCGAAAGCGGCCGAGGCATTTGCCCGAATCGGGTTGGAGGCTCTGTCTCACGGAGCATGTTTCTGCCTGGCTTCTGGCCTTCAGCGGCTCCGGGCGAGCCCGCCGGGCCTTCGCCCGGTCGGCCGTCCCGCCATGGTCGTCTGGGGCTCAGCGGATCGCACGCACCGTCGCACGGACAAGAGCTCTTCCCGAGCGTACTTCGCGGAAGCTCGCTGGCACGAGTTCCCGAGTGCCGGGCACTTTCCGGAGCTAGAGGACCCGGAGCGTTTTGCAAAGATCCTTCACGGGTTCGTCGCGACCCTATGAACGGCGTCTCCGAACAGGCGGTTGCAGCGCACACCCAACAGAGGTAGCGGGCGCGAGCAGATCGCGCGTCGGCTCGACCCGAGCACACCCACCCGCCGCCTGCGGTCCCCGTACCCTTGACAGCGACCCGCCCGGGACACACCAGGCCAGCAGCGGCCATGATCACTCGAGCCACGATCGATCGGATTCGGGAGTTTCGCAGCGACGAGTTTCCCGTGCTGAGCGTCTACGTGGACCTGCCTCCGAATCCGGCTGACCGCAACGGGATTCCCGCGCGCCTGAAGGACCTCCTCCGCCCGATCGAGGAGCGCGCGAAGGACGCGGCGGCACCACGGGAGGGCCGCGAATCGCTGAAGGCCGATCTGGAACACGCGGCGGGCCTCGCCGAGCGGTTGCGGCACTTCGAGGCCCGCGCGGCCGCTTTCTTCACGTGCGCCGCGGCGGGATGGGCCGAGTTGCTGCCGTTGCCCGTGTCGGTGCGCGATCTCGCCGTCGTGGACGACCGTCCTTACCTGCGGCCGCTGCTCCGGATCTTGGACGAGCACCATCGTTTTCTGGTCGCGGTCGTCGATCGGCGACACGCGTCGCTCTACGAGCTGTACATGGACGCGATCCGGGAGCTCGAGACGATCGCGGGCGAGGAGATTCGCAAGAAGAACTTCGCCGGCTGGTACGGGCTCGAGGAGCACCGGGTGCGCAACCGGGCCGACGAGAAGGCACGGGCACATTTCCGGTCCGTCGCGATTCGGCTGCGCGAGCGCTTCGAGGCGCTGCACTGCGAACACGTGATCGTGGGCGGGCAGACGGAAATCGTCGACGCGTTTCTCCCGTACCTCGGCAGCGAGCTCCGCAGCCGCGTGGCCGGCCGCTTCGTCATCGACACGCACACCCTCAGCCCCGCGCGCGTGCGTGAGGCGTGCCGCGCGGTGGAGCGGGCGCTCGAAGAGCGGGAGGAGCGCGACCTCGTGGCGCGCATCGCGGCCGCGAGGGCCGCCGGCGGGCTCGCGGCGCTGGGGCTGGCGGCGGTGCTCCCGGCCGTCTCGGCCGGCGCCGTCGACGTGCTCGCCATTCACGACGCCTTCGCGGCGCCGGGGGTCGCCTGCAGCGGCTGCGACTGGCTCGGGCTCTCCGGAAGCGCCTGCCCCTGGTGCGGGAGCGCAACGCGCGCGGTACCGGACGTGGTCGAGACGGCCGCCGACATGGTGCTACGGGACGGCGGGCGCGTGGAGCACGTCGAGCACGTCCCCGACGCCGTGCAACTGAGGGAGCACGGCGTCGGGGCGCTGCTCCGGTTCCAGCCGACCGCGGGCGCTGCGCCGTGAAGGCGGCAGGAGGGAGGCCGAGATGCGCGAACGGATCCGCATTCGGATACGCCATGGCGCCGAGTTGGCGCGGGAGCTGATCGCCAAAGAAGCGGCGCGGCTCGCGCGCTCCCTGCGCCACGTGCCGGCCGACGCAGCGGTCCTCTCCGTGTCCCTCGACGAAGGCGCCGAGCGGAAGCCCGTCCGCGCGCGCGCCTCGTTGCGGCTGCCCTCGCACACCCTCGCGACGCAGGAGGAGGCCGAGCGCGTGGACGTGGCCATCCGCGCCGTCTTCGGCGAGCTCGAGCGCATGCTCCACCGCGAGCTGCTGCGCCTGCGCGGGGAGCGGGCCTGGCTGCGCCGCAGCGAGGGGGCCCGCGCCCGCATCGAGCGGGCCCTCGCGACCCGCGATCGGGACCGCGAGGCCGCGCAGGCCGCGTTGGCCAAGCTCGCCCCCTTCGTGCCCGAGGCGGAGCGCCACGTGCGCACGGAGCTGCGCATGCTCGCCGCGAGCGGCGCCGTCGCGCCCGGGGAGATCGACCCCCGGGACGTGGTCGACGCCGCCGTCCTGCGCGCCGTGGAGGACTTCGCAGCGCGCCCTCCCGAGGTCTCGCTGCGCGCGTGGTTGGTCGGGCTCGCGTCGGCCGAGCTCAATCGGCAGCTCCAGGCCCTCGCCGAGGAGCACGCGACGCTCATCCACCTCGAGGAAGACGTGCCCGAAACGCCGGCCGAAGAGGCCGTCGTCACGCTCGGGAGCGAGATCTACGACTTCTACCAGCCCGACGAAGACCTCCGCCTGGAGGACGTCTTGCCGGCGCTCGACGTGGTCCCGCCCCGGGCGGAGGAGGCGCCGGAGGTGACAGCGCAGGTGCTCGAAGCGCTCGCCGCCTTGCCGCGAAGCTGGCGCCAGGCCTTCCTCCTGCGCGACGTGCGCGGGTACGACCCCGCGGAGATCGCCTGGGTAACCGGCGCCGATGCAGCGGGTGTCGCGCGGCGCGCGGAGCGGGCCGCAGAGTTCCTGCGCGAGCGGCTGGCCGAGCGCCTGCGCCGCGCCTGAGGCGCGCCGTCCGAGGACCGATGCCGATCAGGCCCGCAGCGCTGGGTGGAACGCCACCATTTTTCGCCGTATTCTGGCGGCGTGCTGCTCGACCTCTATCCTCGCATTCTCACCCCCCCGAAAACCTCGTTCTTCCTCTTCGGACCCCGGGGCACGGGGAAGAGCACGTGGGTGTCCCGCCTCGGCCTCGCGCGGGCGACGGTGGATCTCCTCGACGAGGCGCTCTACCAGCGGCTCATCGCCGATCCCGCGCTCTTCGGGGAGCGGCTTGCAACCCTCGAGCGAGGCGCTTGGGTGCTGGTCGACGAGATCCAGCGCCTCCCGCAGCTCCTGAACGAGGTACACCGCCTGATCGAGGCGAGGAGACTCCGGTTCATCCTCACGGGCTCGAGCGCGCGCAAGCTTCGGCACTCCGGCGTGAACCTGCTCGCGGGCCGGGCCCTCGTCCGCGAGATGCACCCACTCCTCCCGGAGGAGATGGGCGAGGACTTCGACCTCGCCGCGGCGCTGCGGCACGGCACCCTGGCGCTCGTGGCCGCCGCGGAGGCGGCGGAACGAGACGATCGGCTGGTCGCGTACGTGCAGACCTATCTCAAGGAGGAGATCAAGGCGGAGGCACTCGTGCGCAACCTGCCCGGCTTTACCCGGTTCCTCCCCATCGCCGCCCTCTGCCACGCGCAGGTGCTGAACGTGTCATCGCTCGCACGCGACGCCGGGGTGCAGCGAACCACCGTGCGCGGTTTCCTCGACGTCCTCGAAGACACGCTCTTCGTGTTCCGGCTGCCGGCCTACGAGGCCAAGCTGCGGGTGCGCGAGCGCAAGCACCCCAAGCTCTACTGGGTGGACCCGGGCATCGTCCGGGCTGCGAAGGGGCACGTCGGACCGGTGGGCGAGGAAGAGCGCGGCGCGCTCTTCGAAGGCTGGGTCGCGCAGACGCTACGTGCGTACCGGAGCTACCGCCGCGCGTTCGACGAGATGTACTACTGGTCCCCGCTCGAGGCGCGCGGGCTCGAGGTGGACTTCCTCGTCCGCGCGGGGAAACAGCTCGTGGCGATCGAGGCAAAGGCATCGTCGCGCCTGCGCGACGACCACCTGCGCGGGCTTCGGGCCATCGCCGGGGGGCCGGCCGTCGTGCGCCGGCTCTTCGTCCACCTCGGGGGCGACCGCCGGCGCACGCCCGACGGCATCGAGGTGCTCCCCGCGCTCGAGTTCGCCGAGCTGCTCGCGACGGGCAAGCTCTTCTGAAAACCCGTTGATCGGCGGCCCGTCCGCAGTAGAATCGAGCCGTGGCGGGCAGAACCGACACCAAGCCCTACGAGGTCACCCAGCCGCCCGCGCGCCGCGAGGCGCTGCGCGCCGAGCTCGTGGCGCGCATCCCGTGGTGGTACAGCCCGTGGGGGCACCTCGCCTTTCCCTCGCTCGTGGGCCTCGGCCTGATCGCCGCGGCAATCGCCCTCCTCGACCGGCCCTCCGCGCTCGAGCTGCTCACCGTCCCGGTCGTGCTCGTGCTCGTCAATCTCAACGAGTGGCACATCCACCGCAACATCCTCCACCGGCGGAGCTGGCCGCTCGAGGTGCTGTTCTGGCGGCACACACCCGAGCACCACGTGGTCTTCGTGCGCGACGACATGGCGATGCGCTCGACGCGGGAGTTTCGCCTCGTCCTCATCCCGTTCTACGGCATCCTCGCGATCTTCGTGACGACGCTCCCGATCACCGCCGCGCTCTGGGTCCTCGTCTCGCGCAACGTGGCGCTCCTCTGGGTCGCCTCGACGATGGGCTACGTGGTCGCCTACGAGTGGCTGCACCTGGCCTACCACCTGCCCGCCACCAACCCGATCGGCCGCAGCCGGCTCGTTGCGCTGCTGCGCCGCCATCATGCTGTCCACCATACCCCGGAGCTCATGCAGCGCTGGAACTTCAACGTGACCATCCCGCTGGCCGACTGGCTCCTCGGCACGATTTGGCACGGACAGGACCCCGGCGCGCGGTTGCTCGAGACCCCCCCGAGGCGATAGAGTGCGGCCCCCCCGGTTCGGTGCCGGGGGTATTCCGTTTCGCCGAGGGGTCTCGTGAACGCCGCGCTCGAATCCTGGGTCGACGAAATCGCCGCTCTCACCAAGCCATCCCGCATCCACTGGGTCGACGGCTCGGCGGAGGAAAACGAGCGGCTGATCGCCGAGATGCTGGAGACGAAGGTCCTCCACCGACTCAACCCCGACCGCTTCCCGAACTGCTACCTCCACCGCAGCGATCCGACCGACGTGGCGCGCACCGAGCATCTCACCTTCATCTGCTCGCGACGCCAGGAGGACGCCGGGCCCACGAACAACTGGATGGCGCCCGCCGACGCGCGGCGGCGCGTCGGCCCCCTCTTCGAGGGGGCGATGCGCGGCCGCACGATGTACGTGATCCCCTACTTGATGGGGCCGGAAGGCTCGCCCTTCAGCAAGGTGGGGATCGAGATCACCGACAGCCCCTACGTGGTCGCCAGCATGCGCATCATGACCCGCATGGGTGCGCCGGCGACCCGCCAGCTCGGCGAGAGCGGGGACTTCGTGCGGGGTCTGCACTCCCTCGGCGACCTCAGCCCCGAGCGCCGGTTCATCCTCCACTTCCCCGAGGAGAAGCTCATCTGGAGCGTGGGCTCCGGCTACGGCGGCAACGCGCTGCTCGGCAAGAAGTGTTTTGCGCTGCGCATCGCGAGCGTGCAGGCGCGCGAGGAGGGCTGGCTCGCCGAGCACATGCTGATCGTCGGCATCGAGAGCCCCACGGGCGAGACCCACTACCTCGCCGCGGCGTTCCCGAGCGCCTGCGGCAAGACGAACCTGGCGATGCTCGTGCCGCCGGCCTCGCAGAAGGGCTGGAAGGTGTGGACCGTCGGCGACGACATCGCCTGGCTGCGCCCGGGGCCCGACGGCCGCCTGTGGGCGGTCAACCCCGAGGCGGGCTTTTTCGGCGTGGCGCCGGGCACGTCGACGAAGACCAATCCGAATGCGATGGCGACCCTGCGGGCGAACACGATCTTCACCAACGTCGCGGTCACCGAGGACGGCTCGCCGTGGTGGGAGGGCATCGACGGCGAGGTGCCCGAGCGGCTCATCGACTGGCGCGGACGGCCGTGGCATCGGGGCTCGAGCGAGAAGGCGGCGCATCCGAACTCGCGGTTCACGGCCCCCGCGCGCCAGTGCCCGTCGATCTCGCCGCGCTTCGACGACCCGCAGGGCGTGCCGATCTCGGCGTTCATCTTCGGCGGGCGGCGCGCACGCCTCGCCCCCCTCGTGTTCGAGGCCTTCGACTGGAACCACGGCGTGTTCGTCGGCGCGTCGGTGGCCTCGGAGACGACCGCGGCGCAGAGCGGCGCCGTCGGCGTGGTGCGGCGCGATCCCATGGCGATGCTGCCGTTCTGCGGCTACAACATGGCCGACTACTTCGGGCACTGGCTCGCGATGGGCACGGCCGTTGCGCGGCCGCCGCGCATCTTCCACGTGAACTGGTTCCGCCAGAGCGAGGACGGCCGCTTCTTGTGGCCCGGGTTCGGCGAGAACCTGCGCGCCCTGCGCTGGATCATCGACCGCTGCCGGGATGCCGCCGAAGCCGTGGAGACGCCGATCGGGCTGTTGCCGCGGCCGGGCTCCATCGACACGGCGGGCCTCGAGGTGAGCGAGGCCACGATGCGCGAGCTGCTCGCGGTGCCGCGCGAGGAGTGGCGGCACGAGGCCGAGGCGATCGGCGCCTTCTTTGCCCGGTTCGACGGGCGCCTACCCGGCGAGATGGCCCGCCAGCGCGAGGCGCTGGCGAAGCGCATCGGCTGAGGGGCTCCTCGTCAGGAGCCCGTGCGCGCCCGGCGGGCCGCGCGCTCGTCGAGAAGCGCGAGCAGCCGGCGCGCGGCCTCGGTCGGCGTCACGCGCTGCGCGGCCACCGCCGCCTCGAGGCCGGGGAGCAGCCGGCGTACGTCCTCGCGGGCGAGGAAGCGCTGTTCGAGGCCGTCGCGCAGCATGCTCCACAGCCACGACACGCGCTGCTCGCGGCGCTTGCGCTCGAGCGCGCTCGAGGCACCGAGGCGCCGGCGGTGCTCCTCGACGATCGCCCACACCCGATCCATGCCCCGGCGCTCGAGCGCGCTCACCGTGAGCACGGGCGGGTCCCACTCCGGGCTCGCGGGGCGCAGCAGCCGCAGCGCGCTGCGGTACTCGGCCGCCGCCCGCTCCGCCCGCGCGACGCCGTCGCCGTCGGCCTTGTTCACCGCGATCGCATCGGCCAGCTCGAGGATGCCCTTCTTGATCCCCTGCAGCCCGTCGCCCGCCCCGCCGAGGATGAGCAGCAGAAAGAAGTCGACCATCGACGCGACCGCGTATTCCGACTGCCCGACCCCCACGGTCTCGACGATCACGACGTCGTACCCCGCCGCCTCGCACACGAGCAGCGCCTCGCGCGTGCGCCGGGCGACCCCGCCGAGCGAGCCCCCCGACGGGCTCGGGCGGATGAAGGCGTGGGGGGCGGCGGCGAGCCCGGGCATGCGCGTCTTGTCGCCGAGGATGCTGCCGCCGCTGCGAGCGCTCGAAGGATCGACCGCGAGCACCGCCACCCGCCGGCCTAGGCCGACCAGGTACAGGCCGAACGCCTCGATGAACGTGCTCTTGCCGACGCCGGGGACGCCGCTCACCCCGAGGCGCACGGCGCCGCCCGTGAACGGGAGGAGCAGCTCGAGCAGCCGCTGCGCCGCGGCCTGATGATCCGCGCGCGTGCTCTCGACGAGCGTGATCGCCTTTGCCAGCGCCCGGCGGTCGCCCGCGCGGACGCCCTCCGCGAGCGCCTCGGGCCGGCTAGGCGCCGACGGCATCCGCGGGCTTCCCGCCGCGCTCGCTGCTCTCGCGGATGAGCGCCAGCACGCGACGGGCCGCGGCAGGGATCGGCGTACCCGGGCCGAAGATCGCCTTCACCCCCGCGCGCAGCAGCACGGCGTGGTCCTGCGCCGGGATGATGCCGCCACAGGTGACCACCACGTCGCTCGCCCCGAGCCGGGCGAGCTCGGCGATGAGCTGCGGGACGAGCGTCTTGTGCCCGCCCGACTGCGTCGAGACGCCCACCACGTGCACATCGTTCTCCACGGCCTGGCGGGCCACTTCCTCGGGCGTCTGGAAGAGCATGCCCACGTCGACGTCGAAGCCGAGATCGGCAAAGGCCGTGGCGATCACCTTGGCACCGCGATCGTGCCCGTCCTGCCCGATCTTCGCGACCAGCATGCGCGGCCGCCGCCCGTGCTCGGCGGCGAAGCGCTCCACCTCGGCGCGCAGCGCCTGCCACTCGGCGTCGTCGGCGAGCTGCCCGCCGTAGACCCCGGAGATGGAGCGGACCTCGGCGTGATACCGCCCCCACACGCGCTCGAGCGCTTCGGAGATCTCGCCGACGGTCGCGCGCGCGCGGGCGGCCTCGACGGCGAGCGCGAGCAGGTTCCCCTGCCCGCTTTCCGCGCAGGCGGTGAGCGCCGCCAGCGTCTCGCGAACGCGCGCCGCGTCGCGGGTCGCACGCACCCGCTTGAGCCGGGCGATCTGCGCCTCGCGCACCGCCGTGTTGTCGATCTCGCGGATCTCGATCTCGGGTTCTTCGGGCGGCCGAAACTTGTTCACGCCCACGATCACCTCTTCGCCGCGGTCGATGCGGGCCTGGCGGCGCGCGGCGGTCTCCTCGATACGGAGCTTCGGCATGCCGGTCTCGATCGCCCGGGTCATGCCGCCCATCGCCTCGACCTCCTCGACGAGCGCGAGCGCCTTCGCCGCCAGCGCGTGGGTGAGGGACTCCATGAAGTACGAGCCGCCCCACGGATCGATCACCTTGGGGATGCCGGTCTCGAGCTGGAGAATGAGCTGGGTGTTGCGCGCGACGCGCGCCGAGGCATCGGTCGGCAGCGCGATCGCCTCGTCGTAGGCGTTCGTGTGTAGGCTCTGCGTGCCGCCGAACACCGCCGCCATGGCTTCCACGGTGGTGCGCACGATGTTGTTGAAGGGGTCCTGGGCGGTGAGGCTCGCTCCCGAGGTCTGGCAGTGCGTGCGCAGCATGAGCGACTCGCGCCGCTTGGGCGCGAAGTGCTTGCGCATGAGCGTCGCCCAGAGCAGCCGCGCCGCGCGCAGCTTCGCCACCTCCATGTAGAAGTTCATCCCGATCGCGAAAAAGAACGAGAGCCGGCCGGCGAACGCGTCGATGTCGAGGCCCCTCGAGAGCGCGGCGCGCACGTACTCGAGCCCGTCGGCGAGGGTGAAGCCGAGCTCCAGGTCGCACGTCGCCCCCGCCTCCTGCATGTGGTAGCCGGAGATCGAGATCGAGTTGAACTTCGGCATCTCCTGCGCGGTGTACGCGATGATGTCGGCCACGATCCGCATCGAGGGGCCGGGCGGATAGATGTAGGTGTTGCGGACCATGAACTCCTTGAGGATGTCGTTCTGGATGGTCCCGGTGAGCTTCGCGCGCGGGACCCCCTGCTCCTCGGCCGCGACGATGAAGCTCGCGAGCACCGGGAGCACCGCGCCGTTCATGGTCATCGACACCGACATCCGGTCGAGCGGCACGCCGTCGAAGAGGATCTTCATGTCCTCGACGGAGTCGATCGCCACCCCCGCCTTGCCGACGTCGCCCACCACGCGGGGATGATCCGAGTCGTAGCCGCGGTGGGTCGCGAGGTCGAAGGCCACCGAGAGCCCCATCTGCCCGGCGGCCAGATTCGCGCGGTAGAAGGCGTTCGACTCCTCCGCGGTCGAGAAGCCCGCGTACTGCCGGATCGTCCACGGCTTCTCGGCGTACATGGTCGCGCGCGGCCCGCGCACGAAGGGAAACGCGCCCGGGATCGTGTCGAGGAAGTCGAGCCCCTCGACGTCCGCGCGCGTCCAGAGCGGCTTGACGTCGATGCCCTCGGGCGTGTGCCAGACGAGCTCGTCGGGAGAGGCGCCCTTGCGCTCGGCGGCGGCGAGCGCCCGCCACGCGGCGAGATCGGCGCGGTCAGGATGGTCGGCCATCGGGCCGTACCATGAGCCATTCACCGGCGTGGTTCAACCGCGGCGCTCAGGCGCTCGCGCGCTCCTCGGCCGCCGCCGCGGCCGGTGCCCCGATCACGTCGAGCACCCGGTCCATCACGGCCATCAGGTCGAAGTCGCGCGGCGTGAAGATGGCCTTCACGCCGAGCCGGCGCAGCCGCTCGAAGTCGCGCTCGGGGACGATGCCACCGACGACGACGGGGATCGACGCCCCCTCGCGCTCGAGGCCCTCGAGGACGAGCCGCGCGGTCTCGACATGGGCGCCGGAGAGCACCGACAGCCCGATCACCGTGACGTCCTCCTCGACGGCCGCCTGGACGATCTCCTCGGGCGCGAGCCGGATGCCCCCGTAGATCACCTCGAAGCCCGCGTGACGGGCCGCCACGGCGATCATCTCCGAGCCGTTCGAATGGCCGTCGAGACCCGGCTTGCCGACGAGCATGCGCGGCCGCATGCCGTGCGCGTCCGCCCAGGCCGCAACCCGCCGGCGCACCGCCTCGACGCGCTCGCCCTCGAGGCGGAGGCTCTGCCCCTCGACCCCCGTGGGTGGGCGGTACTCGCCGAAGACCTGCCGCAGCGCGTCCGCCCACTCCCCGGTGGTGACCAGCGCCCGCGCACAGGCGATCGACGCGGGCATGAGGTTCGTTCCGGCCACGGCCGCGTCGCGGAGCTGGCGCAGCGCCGCGTCGACAGCCGCCTGGCTGCGCCGGGCCTTCGTCGCGCGCAGCATCTCGAGCGTCTCGCGGGCGGAGGCGGGATCGACCTTGAACACCCCGCCATCCTCGCCGGCGAGCAGCGGGCACGGCAGCCCCTCGGTCCAGCGGTTGCGCCCGACCACCACGATCTCGCCGCTGTTGATCCGCGCGAGCCGCTCCGCCTGGCTGCGCACGAGCGCGGCCTTCATGTACCCCGACTCGACGGCCGCGAGCACGCCCCCGAGCGCCTCGATGCGCGCGATCTCCTCGTAGGCCGCGCGCTTGAGCTCGGCCACCTTCGAGGCCACGACTGGCGAGCCGGCGAAGAGGTCGGGGTACTCGAGCAGGTCGGTCTCGTAGGCGAGGATCTGCTGCAACCGCAGCGACCACTGCTGGTCCCAGGGGCGCGGGAGGCTGAGCGCCTCGTTCCACGTCGGGAGCTGGAGCGCCCGGCAGCGCGCATCGCGCGAGAGCGTCACGCCGAGCGCCTCGATCAGGATGCGCCAGGCGTTGTTCTCGGGCTGCTCCTCGGTGAGGCCGAGCGAGTTCACCTGCACCCCGTAGCGGAAGAGCCGGTACTTGGGGTTGGTGACCCCGTAGCGCTCGCGGGTGATCTCGTCCCACATCTCGCCGAACGCCCGCATCTTGCACAGCTCCTCGACGAACCGGATCCCGGCGTTGCAGAAGAACGAGACCCGACCCACGCACTGCTCGAACTCGGCGTGCGAGAACGTCCCGCGCGCCTTGATCGCATCGAGCAGCGCCATCGCGTTGGCGAGCGCGAAGGCGAGCTCCTGCACCGGCGTCGCCCCCGCCTCCTGGAGATGGTAGGAGCACACGTTCGACGCGTTCCAGCGCGGGATCGCGCGCAGGCAGTACTCGTACATGTCGACGATGAGCCGCATCGACGGCTGCGGGGGAAAGATGTACGTGCCGCGCGCCAGATACTCCTTGATGATGTCGTTCTGCGTCGTGCCCTGGAGGCGCGCCGGATCGATCCCGCGCTGCTCGGCGAGCGCCACGTACAGCGCGAGCAGCCACATGGCCGTCGCGTTGATGGTCATCGAGGTGTTGATCTGGTCGATGGGGATGCCGTCGAACAGCGTCTCGAAGTCGTCGAGCGTGTTGATCGGCACGCCGACACGGCCGATCTCGTGCGCGGCGGCCGGATGGTCGGAGCTGTATCCGCACTGGGTGGGGAGGTCGAAGGCGATCGAGAGGCCCGTCTGTCCCCGGGAGAGGTTCGCCCGGTAGAGCGCGTTGGACTCCCGCACGTTCGTGTGGCCGGCGTAGGTGCGGAAGAGCCAGGGGCGGTCGCGCGTCGGCTTCCCCTCCTCGTCGTAGAGCCGGTGTGCCTGTCGCTCGCCGTTACGGTCCATGGCCGCTGCCTCCCGCCGGCTACCATGACCGCTTCCGCCGCCCGGTTCAACGCCCGACCGGTACGTGCGTGCGCGGGCCGTCACGACGGTGTCGCTGTCGCGCCCTGCAAGCCGCGGATGCACGCGGCGATCCCCATGGCATGCCCGTTGCTGCGGCTTGCAGCCATGCCCGCCCAACCCGATCGCTGGTGCCGGCTGAGCGCCGAGGCCATCGGGTGGGTTCCCGAGGAGCCCGGGGTCTTCGAGGTGGCCAACCTCGTGCGCAGCGTCCTCTACGTCGGCCGCGGTGAGGGAAACCTGCGGGCGCGGCTTCGAGAGATCACCCGCTCGACCGGGCTCCTCCCGCCGATGGCGGGGGGCTTCTACTTCCGCTTCCAGCTCACGCCCCGGGAGGACGAGGCCTTCGCCAGCCTCGTCGGCACCTACCGGACGCGGCACGCGGGTCGCGATCCCCGGCTCAACGGCGCGGTCGCCGCCCCGGGCACGCAGCGCGACGCGGCCTGAGGCCGCCGTCAGGACCGCGGGCTGTCCGCGTCGACGGGCGTGGCGGCCACGACGGCGCCCGCGCGGAACGTGAGCACGTGGCGGCTGCCCGTGCGGATGCGCCAGCGGTCGCCCCCGCCGCCAACCGGCCGCACCTTGCCCTGCACCACCAGGATCAGCTCGACCGTCCGGCCCCGCTCGGCCGCCTCGGTGAGCCGCGCCTTGATCTCGAGCGTCCGATCGTCCGCCTCGCTCACGACGGCGTTGCGCCCGGAGCCCCGCCGTGCCGCAGCCAGGCGAGCACCCGCCGCCACCACGGGAGCAGGGGCCGTCGCGCGCGCGCCGGCGGCGGGAAGCGCAGCACGACAGCCGTGCGGCTCCCGGATCGGGCACTCCGTAGCGCCTCCACGCACACTCGCCTCAGCAAGAAGCCGACCAGGGCCTGGTCCACGGCCGCATGCGGCGCCGGGCACGGGCCATCCTGTCGCTGCTCGGTGCGTGGGCAGCACTGCCCGCCTCCCGGGCGTTGACCCGCCGCGGGAGCGCGGCCTAAGCTCCGCGCCCAGGCGAGGAGGCTCGGCATGGCGCAGGGCGCACCCACGATCGAGGAGCGGCGGTCCGAGCGGGCCACCGTCGTCGTCCGCAACCCCGCAACCGGCGAGCGCATCGCCGAGCACCCGGCGGCGGATCGCGACGCCGTCGCGGCCGCCGTCGCCCGGGCGCGGCGGGCGCAGGCGGGCTGGGCGGCGCTCGGCATCGCGGAGCGGGCGCGGGCGCTCAAGCGGCTGCGCGACTTGATCGTCGATCGCAAGGACGAGATCGCCGCGGTCGTCTCCGCCGAGACCGGCAAGCCCCGCCACGACGTCCTTACCAACGAGCTCTTGATCGTCTGCGACGGCATCGGCTTCTGGGGCCGCCGGGCCGCCCGCTGGCTCGCCGACGAGCCGGCTCGCCCGCACCTTCTCCGGAACAAGCGCGCGTACGTGAGCTACCGGCCGCACGGCGTGGTCGGCGTGATCGGACCGTGGAACTTCCCCTTCACCCTCACCATCGGGGAGGCCATCCCGGCGCTCCTGGCCGGCAACGCGGTGGTGATCAAGCCCTCGGAGGTGACCCCCGAGAGCGCGCTCTTGGGCTGCGCGCTTGCGGCGGAGGCCGGATTGCCGGCGGACTTGCTCCAGGCGGTCGTCGGCTACGGGGATGCGGGCGCGCACCTGGTCGACCTTGCCGACATGATCTGCTTTACGGGCTCGGTCGAGACGGGGCGCAAGGTCGCCGCGCGCTGCGGCGAGCTCCTCAAGCCGGTCACCCTCGAGCTCGGGGGCAAGGACCCGATGGTGGTCCTGCGCGACGCCGACCTCGAACGCGCCGCCAATGCGTGCGTCTACGGCGCGCTCGTCAACGCGGGCCAGGTGTGCATCTCCGTCGAGCGCGTCTACGTCGAAGCGCCGGTCTACGACGCCTTCGTCGCCAAGGTCGTCGACAAGGTCCGCCAGGTCCGCCAGGGCGTGCCCGACGGCGACCTCGTCGAGATGGGGGCCATGACCTTCCCCCCGCAGATCGAGAAGGTCGAGCGGCACGTGCGCGACGCCGTCGCGCGCGGGGCGCGCGTGCTCGTCGGGGGCAGGCGGCGCACGGACCTCCCGGGGCTGTTCTACGAGCCGACCGTGCTCGTGGACGTCACCCACGACATGGAGGTGATGCGCGAGGAGACTTTCGGTCCCGTCATCCCGATCATGCGTGTCGCCGACGCGGAGGAGGCGGTGCGCCTCGCCAACGATTCGCGTTACGGGCTCGATGCCAGCGTGTGGACCCGCGACCGCGCTCGCGGCGCGGCGGTCGCTCGGCGCATCGAATCGGGCGCCGTGTGCGTCAACGACGTGATGGTCAACTTCGCGGTGACGGAGATCCCGATGGGCGGCGTCAAGGAGAGCGGCATCGGCCACCGCCACGGCCCCGAGGGCATCCGCAAGTTCTGCCGGCAGCAGGCCGTGGTGATCGATCGCTTCGGCCTCAGGCGCGAGATCAACTGGTGGCCCGTCACGCCGCGGAAGCTCCGGCTCTTCCGCCGCTTCCTCGACTTCTTCGGCTCGGGCTGGCGGCGCAAGCTCCTCGGCCGGCCCTGACGCGCGTCAGTGCCCGAGGAGCGGCGGCGTCGGTGAGCCCGCGAGGCCACGCCCCGCCTCGGCGTGCGCGATCGCGCAGGCGACGCGCAGCGCCCGGGCCCGGCGCGCGGCGGCGATCACCTCCGCAGCCGTCGCCGCACCCTCGTAGTAGCGCACTGCGGTTTCGACGGCATCGAACTCGGCCCGGGCGAGGTCTGCGGAGGGGGAGCGCATGCGAAGGCGGAAGAGCACCCCGCGTGCCGCCCAGAGACGGCCGGCCGGCGCAGGAGCTCCGGCCGGCGTGTGCCAGGTGCGCCCGCCGGGCGGTTTTAGCCGGCACGCCGGCGTGCCGGCCGTGGCACGCTCTAGGACACGCCGTCCTGCGAGGGCGCGGGCGACGGCGCCGCGGGCGCGAGCGCCCCGGGCAGGCGCACGCAAAACTCGCTGCCAGCCCCGGGCCGGCTCTCGACTGTCACCTCGCCGCCGAGGAGCCGTACCGAGCGGCGCACGAGCGCGAGCCCCATGCCGACGCCCTCGTGGCGCCGCGTGGTCGAGCTGTCCCCCTGGGTAAACGGCTCGAACAGCTCCCCGAGGCGCTCGGGCGGGATCCCCGCACCCGTGTCGCGCACGACGATCGTCGCGCCGTCGGCGTCGTCGCCTGGCCGCACGATCACGCGCACCTCGCCCTCCGTCGTGAACTTGAACGCGTTGCCGACGAGGTGGAAGAGGATGCGCCGCAGCAGCGCCTCGTCCACCCACAGCCGCGCGGCCTCGGGGGCGACCTCGACGTGGAGCGCGACCGACGCGGCCGGGTGCCGCCCGCGCACGGCCGAGACCGCCACGTCGATCACCTCCCGCACGTCGACCCACTCGCGCCGCACGGCCACCCGATCCGCCTCGACCTGCACGTAAAAGAGCATGTCGCTGATCAGCTCGTTTAGGTTGCGGCTGCAGCCGATCACCCGGTCGAGCGCCCGCTCCTGCTCGGCGCTGAGCGCGCCGACGAGCCCGTCGCGCAGGAGCGAGGCATAGCCGAGGATGCCGTTGAGCGGCGTGCGCAGCTCGTGGGAGACGGTGCCGAGGAACTCCCGCTTCGCCTTGTTGGCGCGCACGAGCTCGGCCATGAGCGCCTCGATGTTGCGCTCGCGTGCCGCGAGCACAGCTTCCTGCTGCGACGCAGCCCGCCGCGCCGAGCCGAGCTCGCCCTCGAGCGCGGTGCACACGCGCTCGGTCGATTCGCGCAGGCGCACCAGCGCGAGAGCCTGGCCCACGCACTCGGCAATCAGCGCGAGCGCCTGGCCGCGACCGAAGCGTTGCGCGGGCGCCACCGCCCAGTGGAGCACGAGCGCACCCGGGATGGCACCGAACGGCAGCACGAGGAATCCCTCGCCCGCCAGCTCGGCCTCGGCCACCGCGGCGAAGCTGCCGTCGGCCGTGCGGCGAAAGCAGGATGGCTCGGGGCGCGGCCCGACCAGCCGGGCGAGGTCGAGCCATGCCGCTTCGCCCGGGCCCCCGCCCGGGCCGCCCAGCCGCTGCGCCTGCGTGGCGAAGCCCGCGAGGGCGAGCGCTTCGCCCTCCTCGGCGAAGGTGACCGCACAGCTCTCCACCGCCAGCTCGCGCACCAGCACCTCGGCGATGCCCTGCGCGCAGGCCTTGAGGCCGTGGCCGCGCGTGAGCACCGCGAGCAGCTCCTTGATGGTGGACAGGTAGACGACGGCGTCGTCGCGCTCGCCTTCGAGCTCGACCAGCGCTTCGCGGATGTGCTCGTCGCGCACGCGGCCGGCCCTCACGCGCCGCGCGCGCTCCCGAGCGATCGCGCCGAGGCCAGCTCCGGGATGACCGCCTCCCACAGCTCCGCCGTGATCCCCCGGTTCGCGACGGTCGCGATCACGGCCGCCGCCTCGGGCCGCATGGTGCCGCTCGCGAGGTCGGTCGCATTGACGAGCCGGTTGCCCACGGCGAGCAGCCACGACACGCCCTCGGTCGCGGCGTCGCTGTGGTGCAGACGGGCGGCCTCGACGATCGGCGGCGGCAGGTTCCAGGCCTCGAGCAGCCAGCCGCCCACCTCGGCGTGATCGACGCCGAAGGTCGCCCGCTCGACGGCGTCGAGCGGCTGGCCGTTCGCCTGGTCGAGCGCGCGCCAGTACGCCTCGCGGAGCCGCGCCGCCATGAGCGGCCGGCCGACGTCGTGCAGCAGCCCGGCGGTGAACGCCTCGTCGGGGTCGCCTTCGAGGAGACGCGTCGCCAGCACCTTGGCGGCGAGCGCCACCGCCACGGCGTGCTGCCAGAGCTCCTCGAGCCGCGCTGGCGCCACCCCCGCGGCGAGCGCGTCCCACACCTTGATGCCGAGGGTGAGACTGCGGACGCTCGAGAAGCCGAGCAGCAGGATCGCGCGGGGAATCGTGGCCACCCGGCGGCTCTGCCCGAAGAAGGCGCTGTTGGCGAGCCGCAGGATCTTGCCCGTGAGCGCTTGATCGCGCTCGATCACCTCGACGAGCTGACGCGCGTTGGTCTCCTGCGCGTCGACGAGCGCGAGCACCCGCGCGAGCACCGGCGGCAGCGTCGGCAGATTGCGCCGCGCGAGCACCTCGGCCCGGAACTTCTGCAGGCTCTCCTGATCCAGCGCCACCGCCACCCCCTCGCGAGCGGCCAGGCCCCGTGTCCAGCCACCGGGCCTCCGTGCGTGCACTATCGGCACACCCGCCGCCCGGCTTGAGCGGCGGGTTTGCACCGGCCGGGCCCCCGTGTCACTGGTGCAGGCTTTCCTTGCAACTCGACCCCTGCGAGAGAGAATAGGCCAGGCATGCGCGCGTCCCCCGACGAGCTGTTCCACTTCGCCGCGGTGGAGCCGGCAGCGGCCGCCGTGCCGGGCCCCGAACCGGCGGCGCCCGCCACCCGCCGGGGCGCCGAGCCCGGCGAGAAGGTCCTCATCACCGGCATCGCGGGCGGGCAGGGACGGCTCGTCGCGCAGCGGCTCGCGGGCACGTTCACGATCACGGGGGTCGACCGCACCCCCTGGGAGGGCCGGCCGCCGGGGGTCGCCATGCACGTGGTCGACATCCGCAAGCGGAAGTTCGAGGACGTCTTCCGCACCGAACGCCCGCAGGCGGTCGTCCACCTCGCCTTCGTGCGCCACTTCCGCAGCGCCCCCGAGGTGCGCCACGAAGTCAACGTGCTCGGCACCCGGCGCGTGCTCGAGTACGCGGTCGCGGCGGGCGTCAAGCGCGTCGTCGTGCTCTCGAGCGGCTACGTCTACGGCGCGCTGCCCGACAACCCCTACTACATGACCGAGGACTATCCGCTCAACGTGAGCCGCACGTATCCCGAGGTGCGCGACCTCACCGAGGTCGACACGCTCGCCACGGCCTTTCTCTGGCGGCACCCGGAGATCGCCACGAGCATCCTCCGCCCCGTGAACACGCTCGGCCACCACGTTCACAGCGCCATCGGCAGGTACCTCAAGCAGCGCTACGTGCCGACGGTGATGGGCTACAGCCCGATGATGCAGTTCATCCACGAGGAAGACGTCGCCGAGGCCGTAGCGCTCGCGCTGCAGACCGGCATCCACGGCGTGTTCAACGTGGTCGGGCCGGGGGCGGTGCCGCTGCACGTCGCCGTGCGCGAGACCGGCGGCATCCCGGTGCCCATGCCCGAGCCGGTGGCCGCGCTCCTCTTCGGCACGCTCTACCGCCTCGGCCTCTACCACACGCCGCCCGGCGCGCTCGACTTCCTCAAGTACCCCTGCACGCTCGACGGCCGCCGCTTCGAGGCCGCCACCGGCTTCCGCCCGCTCTTTAGCCTCGAGGAGATCTTCGCCAGTGTCCGTCGCTGAGGGGGTGTGCGCGCTCGAGGCGGAGATCGACGCGCGGCTCCACCGCATCCCGACCCGCCTGAACGCCTACGGCTACGACGCCTGGGGCTTCGATCGCGTCACCGCGCGGCGCGCCTTCACGATCTGCGCGCTCCTCTACCGCTACTGGTTCCGGGTCGAGGCGCACGGGCTCGAGCACGTGCCCCCGGGGCGCGTGCTCCTGATCGGCAATCACGGAGGCCAGGTGGCCCTCGACGCGGCGATGATCGGCATGGCGATGTTCCTCGAGGCCGAGCCGCCGCGGATCGTGCGCGGCATGGGCGAATACTGGCTGCCCACCGTGCCGTGGATCAACGTCCTCATGGTGCGCACCGGCTCGGTCGTCGGCACGCGCAAGAACTGCATCGATCTCCTCGAGCAGGACGAGGCCGTCATCGCCTTCCCCGAGGGCGTGCGCGGGATGAACAAGCTCATCTGGGACCGCTACCAGCTCCAGGAGTTCGGCCACGGCTTCATGCGGCTCGCGCTGGAGACCCGCACGCCGATCGTGCCCGTCGCCACGATCGGGTCCGAGGAGCAGGCTCCCGCCTTCTACAATTCCCGGCTGCTCGCCCGGCTGATCCGCGCGCCCGCCTTCCCGATCACGCTCACCTGGCCGTGGCTCGGTCCGCTCGGGCTCATCCCGCTGCCCACCAAGTATCGCATCTACTTCGGCGAGCCCATGTGGTTCGAGGGGAACCCCAACGACGAGGACGAGGTGATCGCGGAGAAGGTCGAGCAGGTGCGCACGCGCATCGCCGACATGCTGGCCCACGGGCTCGCCGCCCGGCGGGCGATCTTCTGGTAGGCGATGCGGCTCCCGACCCGGGTGCGCCCCGCCGACCCCGAGTTCCGCGCCAACGCCGCCCACATGGAGGCGCTGGTCGCGACGCTGCGTCGCGCACGCGCTGCCGCGGCGGCCGGCGGTCCCGAGGAGGCGCGGCGCCGGCACACCGAGCGCGGCAAGCTCCTCGTCCGCGAGCGCATCGAGCGCCTGATCGACCCGGGCACGCCCTTCCTCGAGCTTTCGCCGCTCGCGGCGTACGGCTGCTACGACGACGCCGCCCCGGCGGCGGGCATCGTCACCGGCCTCGCCACCATCGCCGGGCGGCCCGCCGTGGTGGTCGCCAACGACGCCACGGTGAAGGGCGGCACGTACTATCCGCTCACCGTGAAGAAACACCTGCGCGCGCAGGAGATCGCCTTCGAGAACCGGCTGCCGTGCATCTACCTGGTCGACTCGGGCGGCGCGTTTCTGCCGCTGCAGGCCGAGGTGTTTCCCGACCGCGACCACTTCGGGCGCATCTTCTACAATCAGGCGCGCATGTCCGCCGCCGGCATCCCGCAGGTCGCCGTCGTCCTCGGCTCGTGCACCGCGGGGGGCGCCTACGTGCCGGCGATGTGCGACGAGACGGTCATCGTCCAGAACCAGGGGACGATCTTTCTCGGCGGCCCGCCGCTCGTGCGCGCCGCCACGGGCGAGGAGGTGACCGCCGAGGAGCTCGGCGGCGGCGACGTGCACACGCGCGTCTCCGGCGTCGCCGACCATCTCGCGCGCGACGACGCCGACGCGCTCGCGATCGCACGCACGATCTTCGCCCACCTGCCCGCGGCGCCCGCTCCGGCCCTCGCCCGCGAGCCGCCGGAGGCGCCGGCCTACGATCCGCGCGAGCTCTACGGCATCGTGCCGCGCGATCCGCGTCGCCCCTGGGACGTGCGGGAGGTGATCGCCCGGCTCGTCGACGGCAGCCGCTTCCACGAGTTCAAGCCGCGCTACGGCACCACGCTGGTGACCGGCTTCGCGCACGTGCACGGCTATCCGGTCGGCATCCTGGCCAACCAGGGCGTGCTCTTCTCGGAATCGGCGCTCAAGGCGACGCACTTCATCGAGCTCGCCTGCGCGCGCGGCATCCCGCTCGTGTTTTTGCAGAACATCACCGGCTTCATCGTGGGCAAGCGCTACGAGCACGGCGGCATCGCGAAGGACGGCGCCAAGATGGTCAATGCCGTCGCCAACGCCGCGGTGCCGAAGTTCACGGTGCTGATCGGGGCCTCGCACGGCGCGGGCAACTACGGCATGTGCGGCCGCGCTTACGGGCCTCGGCTGCTGTTTTCCTGGCCGAACAGCCGCATCTCGGTGATGGGTGGCGAGCAGGCAGCGCAGACGCTGCTCACCGTCAAGCTCGAGCAGCTCGCCGCGCGCGGCGAGACGATGTCGGCCGAGGAGCGCGAGGCCTTCATGGCACCCATCCGCGCGAAGTACGAGGACGAGGGCAACCCCTACTACGCCACCGCGCGGCTCTGGGACGACGGCATCCTCGACCCGCTCGAGACTCGCGACGCGCTCGGCCTCGGGCTCGCCGCCGCCTCTGGCGTCGCCGCGCCGGCGACGACCTTCGGCGTGTTCCGGATGTGACCGTGCGCACGGTGCTCATCGCCAACCGCGGCGAGATCGCGGTGCGCATCGCGCGCGCCTGCCGCACAGCCGGCCTGCGGGCCGTCGCCGTGTACTCGGAGGCCGACCGCGGTGCCGTGCACGTGCGCGCCGCCGACGCCGCCGTGCCGATCGGGCCGGCGCCGGCGCGCGCCTCCTACCTCGACCAAGAGGCGCTCCTCGCCGCCGCGCGGACCGCCGGTGCCGACGCCGTCCACCCGGGCTACGGCTTTCTCGCCGAGAGCGCCGCCTTCGCGCGCGCCGTCGAAGCGGCGGGGCTCGTCTGGATCGGTCCGCCGCCCGAGGCGATCGCAACGATGGGGGACAAGCTCGCCGCCCGCGGGGCCGCCGAGCGCGCGGGCGTGCCGGTCGTCCCCGGCGCGACGGTCGCAGCGGGCGATCTCGCGGAGGCGCGACGGCGGGCCGCGGCGCTCGGCTACCCGGTGCTGGTCAAGGCGGCCGCCGGCGGCGGCGGCAAGGGGATGCGCGCGGTCGCGCGCGAGGCCGACCTGGGCCCGGCGCTCGAGGCCGCGGCCCGGGAAGCCGAGGCCGCCTTCGCCGACGGGCGCGTCTACTTGGAGAAGCTCCTCGTCCGACCGCGACACGTCGAGGTGCAGGTGCTGGGCGACCGCCACGGCGCGCTCGTGCACCTGGGCGAGCGCGAGTGCTCGATCCAGCGCCGGCATCAGAAGATCGTCGAGGAGACGCCCTGCCCCGCGCTCTCCGACCCGGGGCGCCGGGAGCTCACGGCCGCCGCGCTCGCGATCGCCCGCGCGGTCGGGTACGCGAGCGCCGGCACGGTCGAGTTCCTCCTCGCCCCCGACGGCCGCTTCTACTTCCTCGAGATGAACACGCGTCTCCAGGTCGAGCACCCGATCACCGAGTGGGTCTCGGGCGTCGACCTGGTCGCGGCACAGCTTGCTATCGCCGGCGGTGCACCGCTCGGCTTCGCCCAGGACGACGTTCGACTCACCGGGCACGCCATCGAGGTGCGACTCTGCGCGGAAGACCCGGCGGCCGGGTTCCGGCCGAGCCCGGGACCGATCCTCGCGGTCCGCGAGCCGGGCGGACCCGGCGTGCGCCTCGACTCGGGCATTGCGGCCGGCAGCGTCGTCCCGGTCGAGTACGATTCGCTGCTCGCCAAGCTCTCGGCCTGGGGACGGAACCGGACCGAGGCGCTCGCGCGGCTCCGCGCGGCGCTCGACGACACGATCATCCTCGGCCCGACGACCAACCTCCCCTTCCTGGCCGACGTGCTCGCGCACCCGGCGTTCGCCCGCGGCGACACGCACATCGACTTCCTGGCCGACCATTTTGCGACGTGGCGTCCGCCCGCGGCCGATGTCACGGCCGCGCTCGCCGCCGCCCTCGCGCTCGGCGGTGCCGACACGCCCGCGACGTCCACGCTCCCCACGCCGTGGCAAACGCTCGGCCGCTGGCGGCTCGGCACGTGAGCGCGCCCGTTTATCTCCGCACGGGCGCCCGCACGCTCGCGGTCGAGCTGCCGACCGACCCCGCGGCGGGCGGCGGCGCGCGCGTCGACGGCATCGCGCACGAGCTTCGCTGCCTCGCCCGCGCGGCGGTCGGCGCGAGCGCGTGGGAGCTCGCGCTCCTCGTCGACGGCCGCGTGGTGCGTGCGCTCGTAGCGCGCGAGGGAGCGCACGTGCTCGTCGCCATCGGCAGCCGCGTTCACCGCTTCGCCGTCGGGGCGGCCGAGGGCGGGGCGGGCGAGGTCGCGGCCGCAGGATCGGGGGTGGTGACGGCGCCCATGCCCGGCAAGATCGTCGCCGTGCTCGTGCGCCCGGGCGAGGCGGTCGCCGCCGGGCAGCCGGTCGTCGTCCTCGAGGCGATGAAGATGGAGAGCATGCTCACCGCGGAGATCGCGGGGACCGTGACGCAGGTCCACGTCGCGGCGGGGGCCACGGTCGACGGCGGCGCCGTGCTCGTCGAGATCCGCGGCTGAGCGCTGCCGCAGCGGCGCATATTCCGCTCGTAGTCGTTGCAGCGGGATGCCGGGCGCGCCAGGGTGGCTCGCGCGGGGGAAGCGGATGCGCATCCTCATCGTCGACGATGGGCCCGGGGGCGACCTGCTGGCTGTGGCCGCGGCGCGCGCCTGCCCGGGCGCGGCGGTGTGTCGGGCGTCGACCGTCGATCCGGCGCGCCTCGAGGACGGCGCGGCGCGGGTGGTGGTCCTCGGACCGGGCGTCGCCGACCGGCCCGGCCTGGCCGAGGTCGTCCGCACGCTCGCGGGCCGCCGCCCCGAGATCCCGATCCTCGTGGCGAGCGAGCAGGATCGCGCCGCCGCGGCGGTCGCCGCGGTCAAGGCCGGCGCCACCGACTACGTCGTCGTGCGCGACGGCGGCGGCGCCGTCGGCGCGGCGCTCGCGGCGATCCTCGGGGGCGCGGCACAGCCAGCGCCGCCGCGGGCGGCCCCGCCGGACGATGGCTGCTGCGGCCTCGTCGGCACGAGCCGGGCGATCGAGGAAGTCCGCGCGCTCGTGCGCACGGCGGCGCGCACCGACGCGCACGTGCTCATCGAAGGCGAGACCGGCACGGGCAAGGAGCTGGTCGCCCGCGCGATCCACGGGCTCGGCCGCCGCACGGGCGGACCCTTCGTGCCCCTCAACTGTGCGGCGATTCCGGAGCCGCTCGCCGAGAGCGAGTTCTTCGGCCACGCCCGCGGGGCGTTTACGGGCGCGCTGCAGGAACGCCCGGGGGCGCTCCGGCTCGCCGACCGTGGCACGCTCTTCCTCGACGAGGTCGAGGACCTGCCGCTTGCGCTCCAGGCGAAGCTCCTCCGCGTCGTCCAGGATCGCGAGGTGCGCCCGCTCGGCGGGACCGCGGCCCGGCGCGTCGACGTGCGCATCGTCGCGGCCGCCAACCGCGACCTCGGCCGCATGGTCGAGGCGGGGGAGTTCCGCCGCGACCTCTATTATCGCCTGCGCGTGCTCGCGATCGCGCTGCCGCCGCTGCGCCAGCGCCGCGAGGACGTGCCGGCGCTCGTCGCGCACTTCGTCGGCCGCTACAACCGCCGGCACGGCACGACGTTCGCCGTCCCCCCGGCGCCCGTGCTCCGTCCGCTCCTCGAGCATACCTGGCCGGGCAACGTGCGCGAGCTCGAAAACACGCTCGAGTCGCTGCTCACGCTGGCGAGCGCGAGCGGGCTCGACCTCGCGCGGGCGCTGCGCGAGCGGCCGGCGCTCGGCGCCGGGCTCTGGGGCGACGAGCGCACGCGCATCCTGCGCGTGCTCGAGGAGCACCGCTGGAACCGCCAGCGCGCGGCCGCCGCGCTCGGCATCTCGCGCGTGACGCTCTGGCGGCGCATGGAGCGCCACGGCATCCGCGACCCCTTGGGGGCGCCGGTGCGTGAAACGGCGTAGAGCGCGCGGGCTTCACCGGGCTCCGCCGGGCGACGCATCGGCGTGGCGCCGGGCTGGCACGCCGGCTGCTTCAGCAGACGCCGCCCTGCTGGACCCGCCCGGAAGGAGGCTCCATGTCGGTGCGATCCACATTCGTCGGCACGGCGGCGTTCCTCGCCGTCGTGGGCGCGCTGCTCGCGCGCGCCGTCACGGTTCACTCGGTGGCCTACGCCCCGCTCATCTACCGGGCGACGGTCAACAACAACGACCTGAGCTCGGTCGAAGGCCTGGCGCCGCCGGGGAGCTTCGTCGAGCTCTGGTACCGCCAGCGCAACTTCATCGAGGGCAATCCGTCGAACCCGAGCGACCCCTTCAGCTGGTGCTCGTGGAAGAACAAGGGCACGCCGGTGCGCATCGGCTGGACCTGGGCGGACAACACGGGCGTCTTTCGCTTGAAGAATCTCGAGCAGGCAACCAGCGTGATGCTCTTCCCGCCCAAGGGCGCCGGGGGGAGCTGCGAGGGCGGCATCTACACCGAGCTGCTCCCGCGCGCCTGCGACGCCCCGGGCGTCAACTGCAGCGCCTGGAGCGCGCCCTCCCTCGACTGGCTCAACATCGTGAAGGGCGGCGGCACGGCTCAGGCCGCCGGGGCGGAGACCGGCGGCGAGCAGGCGGCGATTGCGATCGCCGACGGCCCCGATACGGGTACGCAATGGGGTGACATGACCGACGTCGACCAGAACGCGATCGACACCACCCAGGCGGGCTTCGTCGTGGGACAGCACGTCTCCTGGCGTTGCGGGGCCGGGGGCACTGCGGTCTGTCCGAGCATCGCCGTCCACGACGCCTCGACGGCGCTCTCGGCCGACGCGGAGTACCCGTTCATTCTCGCGACGCTCCAGTCGCACCGCCACGGCGGCTCGTTCATTGCCGCAGCCGCGGCGGTGCGCAACCAGCCCCTCGGCTTCACGGTGAACGTCAACGTGAAGTTCCGCGGCCGCCTCGACGTCAACCTCGGCTGCGACCGCAAGCAGTCCTTCGACTTCTCGCGCGGCCTGGTGAGCTAGCTTAGGAACCGAGCCGCGCGCCGGGTGCGAGCCCGAGCGCGCGCGCGACCTCGGCGGCGGCGGCCTTCGGGCCGTCGCCGCGGGCGCGCGCGCAGGTGACCGCGCCGTCGGCCGTGGCGACGGTGATCCCCGCCGCGTCGACCCCGAGCACCGTGCCCGGGGCGGCGCCGCCGCGCGCCGCGGCGGCGCGGCGCGAGTCGAAGAGCCGCAGCCGCACACCGTGCCAGCGGGTATGCGCGCCGGGCTGCGGGTCGCAGCCCCGGATGAGATTGTGCACGTGGGTCGTCGGTGCATCCCAGACGATCTCCGCATGCTCGTCGCGGCAGAGGGGGTCGTAGGTCGCCTGAGTCTCGTCCTGCGGGATGCGCGGGGCGGTTCCCGCGCGCACGAGCGCGACGGCGTCGAGGACGGCCTGCACGCCGAGGGGGAAGAGCGTCTTGTAGTAGAGCGAGCCCGCCGTGTCGTCCGGGCCGGCGGTCGCCGTCCGCTGCAGCAGGATCGGTCCCGTGTCGATGCCGGCGTCGGGCCAGAAGACGGTGACGCCGGTCGTCGTCTCGCCGCGAATGAGCTGCCAGTTGATCGCGCTGCCTCCGCGGTAGCGCGGCAGCAGCGAGGGATGGAAGCAGATGCTCGCATGCCGCGGGAGCTTGAGCAGCGGCTCGGGGACGATCTGCGTGACGTAGGCGAGCACCCCCAGGTCCGCGTCGGCGGCCGCGAAGGCGGCGCGCGCCTCGGGGCCCCGGAGCGAGGCGAACTGGTGCACGGGAATGCCGCGCGCGAGCGCCGCGGCCTTCACCGGATCGGGCTCGGGGCCGCGGTCGGGAGGACAGACGACCGCGGCGATCGTGTCGCCCGCCCCGAGGAGCCCCTCGAGCACCCGCGCCGCGAACGCCGCCTGCCCGACGAGCAGGATGCGCACGCGCTAGGCCCGCAGGTGCTGCGCGAAGAAGCGCTTGAGGCGCTCCCACGCGCCCGCGGCCGCCTCGCGGCGATAGGAGTCGCGCTCGTTGCAGAAGAAGCCGTGCGGCGCCCCGGGGTAGACGACCACCTCGACGGGCTTGCCGAGGCGCGCGGCCTCCTGCTTGAGCCGCTCCACCTGATCGAGCGGGATGAACGGGTCCTGGTCGCCGAAAAACGCGAGCACCGGCGCGCGCAGCCCGGCCGTGCGTTCGACCGGGATGCCTCCGCCGTAGAAGGGCACCGCGGCCGCGATCTTCTCCGGCAGCGCACACGCGACGAGATAGGCGATGCGACCGCCCATGCAGAAGCCCGTGATCCCGATGCGTCCCCGGCGCACGAAGGGCTGGCCTTCGAGATAGGCGATCGCGCTCCCCACGTCGGCGATCACGTCGTCGTCGCGCAGCTCGCCCATGAGCTGGAGCGCCTGCGGAAGCTGGTCGTAGCCCGCCGTGCGGCCTCGCCCCCCGCGCCAGAACATGTCGGGGGCGAGCGCGACATAGCCCTCGCCCGCGATGCGCCGGGCGACGTCCTTGATATGGGCGTTGAGCCCGAAGGCCTCCTGGATCACGAGCACCGCCGGCGCGGGCTCGCCCGTCGCAGGCCGGACCAGATAGGCGGGCATCGGACCGGCGCCGGTCGGCACCTCGATCATCGTGTCGTTCATGCTGGCTCCCTTCCGGCGCATAGGTTCTCCAAGCGCCGGCTCGTGTCAAGACAGCGTTCCCCGTCCGCCGCGGCTGCGCGAAATCGCGATTTGCGAAGATTTTCGGCGAGTTGTCGGGAAGGGAGCGCTGGCGTTGACTCCCCCGGGGGGCCGACGTAGCCTAAAACGCGTTTTTGCCATCGAAGGCCGGGCATGCGGCGCGAGAAATCCAACTACATCATCCAATCGGTAGCCCACGCGCTCGACGTGCTCGAGCAGTTCAGCGGCGATGCCGACGAGCTGGGGGTCACCGAGCTTTCGAAGCGGCTCAAGCTGCACAAGAACAACGTCTTTCGGCTGCTCGCGACCCTCGAGTCCCGCGGCTACATCGAGCAGAATCGGGCCACCGAGAACTACCGGCTCGGCGTGCGCTGCCTCCAGCTCGGGCAGAGCTATGTGCTGCACCTGGGGCTGCTTAGGCAGGCGGGCCCGATCATGCAGGAGCTGGTGCGCCAGGTGCGCGAGACCGCCTACGTCGCCGTGCTTCGGCGCGGGGTGCTCGTGCCGGTCCAAGTCGTCGAGGCGGACCGCGCGGTGCGCATCGCCTCCCCGCTCGGCGAGCCGCTCCCGCTGCACTGCACGGCGGCGGGCAAGGCGTTCCTCGCCTTCGAGCCCGAGGAGGACCAGCGCGCGCTCCTGCCCGAGGGCCCGCTCCCGCGCGCGACCGACCGCACGATCGTCGACCGCGCGCAGCTCCAGCAGCAGCTCCGCACGATCGCTGCCACGGGCTATGCGCTCGACACGGGCGAGCACGTCGAGGACCTGCGCGCGGTGGCGACGCCTATCCGCGACTACGCGCGCACGGTGGTGGGCACGCTCGCGGTCGCCGGCCCGGCGTACCGGCTGCAGATCGAGCGGCTCGAGAAGGAGCTCGCGCCGCTGGTCGTCAAGGCCGGCCGCGAGCTCTCGAGCCGCCTCGGCTTCGACCTCGGCCGGCGTGAGGCGGGATAGCCGAGGCTGTTCCTTGACTTGGTGCGGCGGCGATGGCTAGAAGGGCCCGATTTGCCGCCCGTCCGCACCGTCTGAGGAGAGCTCGCCGTGAAGATTCTCGCCACCGCCAAGCGCGTGCCCGATCCGGAGACCGTCATCAAGATCAACGCCGACGGGACGGGCATCGTCACCGACAACGTGAAGTGGGTGATCAACCCGTTCGACGAGATCGCGATCGAGGAGGCGCTGCGCATCCGCGAGAAGATCGCGGGCTCCGAGGTCGTGCTGGTCAGCATCGGCCCCAAGGCGGCGCAGGAGCAGCTCCGCACTGGGCTCGCCATGGGCGCCGACCGCGCCATCCTCGTGCTGAGCGACGAGGCGCTCGAGCCGCTCGCCGTCGCCCGCGTGCTCCAGAAGCTCGTGGAGGCCGAGAAGCCCGACTTAGTCCTCATGGGCAAGCAGGCCATCGACGACGATGCCAACGCGGCCGGGCAGATGCTCGCGGCGCTGCTCGGCTGGCCGCAGGCGACCTTCGCGTCGAAGGTCGAGCTCGCCGCGGACCAGAAGTCCGCCCGGGTGACGCGCGAGGTGGACGGTGGCCTCGAGACCGTCGCGATCCCGCTGCCGGCGGTGATCACGGCCGATCTCCGCTTGAACGAGCCCCGCTACGCCTCGCTGCCGGGCATCATGAAGGCGCGGAAGAAGGAGCTCAAGGAGATTCCGATCGCCGAGCTCGGCGTGGATGTGACCCCGCGAGTCAAGGTGGCGCGGCTCGAGACGCCGCCCAAGCGCTCGGCGGGCCGCAAGGTGGGCTCCGTCCAGGAGCTGGTGCAGCTCCTGCACAACGAAGCGAAGGTGATCTGACCATGGGCGACGTCCTCGTCTTCGCCGAGCATCAGCACGGGAAGTTTCCGAAAACGACCCTGGTCGGCCTGGCCGCCGGCAAGCAGCTCGCCGGGCTCACGGGCGGCAAGTGCCTGGCGGCGGTCCTGGCCGAGCACGTCGACGCGCTCGCAGCCGAGCTCGCCGAGTACGGCGTCGACGTCGTCGCCGCCGAGGCCCCGGCCTTCGCCCACTACCTCGCCGATGCCCATGCCGCGGCGCTCGCCGAGATCGTGCGCGCGAAGGGCTGCGAAGCGCTCGTTGCGGCGGCGACCGCCGTGGGCAAGGACCTCCTCCCCCGCGTGGCGGCGCGACTCGGCGCCGGCATGGCGTCGGACGTGACGGCCATCGTCGACGCGACCACGTTTCGGCGGCCGATGTGGGCGGGCAACGTCATCGCCACCGTGAAGGTCGACGGCACGCCGCGGGTGATCTCGGTGCGCAGCACGGCGTTCGACGCAGCCGTGCGCGGTGGCGCCAAGGGCACGGTCGAGAAGGTGAGCCCGAGCCTCGGCGCCGCCGACACCCGCATGCAGTTCGTCGAGTTCGCCGAGACCAAGTCCGACCGGCCCGTGCTCACCGAGGCGAGCATCGTCTGCTCGGGAGGCCGCGGGCTCAAGAACGGCGAGAACTTCAAGACCGTTCTCGAGCCGCTCTGCGACGCGCTCGGGGCGGCGATGGGCGCGAGCCGTGCCGCCGTCGACGCGGGCTTCGTGCCGAACGACCTCCAAGTGGGGCAGACCGGCAAGGTCGTCGCACCGCAGCTCTACATCGCCGTCGGCATCTCCGGGGCCATTCAGCATCTCGCGGGCATGAAGGACTCGAAGGTCATCGTCGCGATCAACAAGGACCCCGAGGCGCCGATCTTCCAGGTGGCCGATTACGGGCTCGTGGCCGACCTCTTCAAGGCCGTGCCCGAGCTCACCGAGGAGATCAAGAAGCTCAAGAGCGCGTGAGCGCCCTGCCCCGCGGGTTCTACCTCGAGCCCACGCTGCGCGTCGCTCGCGCGCTCCTCGGCAAGATCCTCGTCCACGACACGCCCCGGGGCCGGCTCGCCGGTCGCATCGTCGAGGTCGAGGCCTACCGCGGCCCCACGGACCGGGCCGCGCACACCTACGGCGGTCGCCGTTCCCCGCGCAACGAGTCCATGTGGGGCGAAGGCGGCCACGCCTACGTGTACTTCGTCTACGGCATGCACCACTGCATGAACGTCGTCTGCGGGCCGCCGGGGCGTCCCGAGGCCGTCCTCCTGCGCGCCCTCGAGCCCCTCGAGGGCATCCCGCTCATGCGCAAGCGGCGGCGGCTCCCCGAGGCGCCCGCGTGGCGGCTCTGCCGCGGCCCCGGCGCGCTCTGCCAGGCGCTCGGCATCACCCGCGCGCTCGACGGGGCGGATCTGGTGCGCGGCCCCCTCTGCATCCTCGACGCGCCCCCCGTCCCCGCGGCGCACGTGGTCCGCACCCCGCGGATCGGCGTCGCCTACGCCGGGCCGGATGCCGCCCGCCCGTGGCGCTTCCTCGTGCGCGGCAGCCGGGCCGTGTCGGGCCCCCGGGTGCGCTAGCTACTTGAGCACGCGATCCACGATCTCCATCACGTCGAGCGTCTGCACGCGGTCCTCCAAGTCGCGCGCCTTCACGCCGTCGGAGAGCATGGTCATGCAGAACGGGCACGAGACGGCGATCACCTCGGGATTCTGCTCGAGCGCCTGCTCGGTGCGCAGGAGGTTCACACGCTTGTCCGGATCCTCCTCGATCCACATCCGGCCGCCGCCCGCGCCGCAGCACATGCCGAAGTGGCGGTGGCGCTGCATCTCGACGACCTGCGCGCCCGAGCGCGCGAGCACCTCGCGCGGCTCGTCGTACACGTCGTTGAAGCGGCCGTAGTAGCAGGAGTCGTGGTAGACGGTCCGCTTGCGGAACTCCGCCGGCACCGTAAGACGCCCGCTCGCCACCAGCTCGCGGACGAGCTCGGCGGCGTGAATCACCTCGTAGCGCCCGCCGAACTGCGGGAACTCGTTCTTGATCGTGTTGAAGCAGTGCGGGCAGTTGACGATGATCTTGCGCACCCCGTAGGCGTTGAACGTCTCGATGCAGGCCTGCGCCATCGCCTGGTAGAGGTACTCGTTGCCGAGGCGCCGGGCGGTCTCGCCGTTGCAGAGCTCCTCCTTGCCGAGACACGCGAAGCGGACGCCGGCCTTCTTCAAGATGCGCGCGAAGGCCTGCGTGGTCTTCTTGTTGCGGTCGTCGAACGCGCCCGCACAGCCGACGTAGTAGAGGTACTCGGCGTCGGGCGCCTCCGCGAGCGTGGGCACGCCCAGGCCCTCGGCCCAGTCGAAGCGCTTCTCGGCGCCGATCCCCCACGGGTTCGACTGCGACTCCATGCCCTTGAAGGTGCGCGTCAGCTCCTGCGGGAACCGGGCCTCCTCCTGCACGAGGTGGCGGCGCATGTCGACGATCTTGTCGACGTACTCGATCAGCACCGGGCACGCCTCCTCGCACGCCCGACACACGTTGCACGACCAGAGCACCTCGTCGGCGATGACCGGCCCCACGATAGGCTCGCCCACCGGGGGCGGCTCGGCGCCGTCGCCGTTCGGCCGGTGGCGGAGCCGCTTGGCGAGGATCTCGTCCTGGTGCGCGTAGAGGTAGTCGCGGAGATCGAGCAGGAGCTGGCGCGGCGCGAGCGGCTTGCCGGTGGCGGTCGCGGGACACTGCGAGGAGCAGCGGCCGCACTCCGTGCAACTGAACATGTCGAGCACCTGCTTCCAGGTGAAGTGATCGATCCGGGAGGTGCCGAATCGGGTCGCGTGCTCGAGGTCCTGCGTGGAGAGCTGGCCGAGCGGCTCGAGCTTCTTGAAGAAGACGTTCGGCAGCGAGGTAATCACGTGGAAGTGCTTGGCGAGCGGCAGGAAGTTGAGGAAGGCGAGGATCACGAGGTTGTGGACCCACCACGCGACGTGCCCCGCCGGCACCGCCGCGGGGCCGAGGAGCGCCGCGACGAGGTGCGAGACCGGCTCCCACGCAACCATCCGGGCCATCTCGGGGTCGTGCGCCCGCTCGACGATGCGCCCCGCGTCGTAGGTGAGCCCGCCGAGCCCGATGAGCCCGATGAAGCAGAGAATCAGGTACGCCTCCCAGTGCGCATGGCTGCGCTGGCGGTTCTCCGCCGGCGCGTAGCCGAAGAGCCGCGCCGGATGCGTGATGCCCCAGCGCACGAGCGCCACCACCACGCACCCGACGACGATCGCCTCGAAGAGGTCGCGCACGAGCATGTACGGGCCGCCGAGCAGGTTCGGCCCGAGCAGCGGGGGATAGAAGTCGTCGGAGTACGCGCGGCCGAACATCGTGATCACCTGCCCGCCGAGCACGATGAACGCCCAGAAGATGAAGAAGTGCATCCAGCCCGCGACCCACTCGCGCACGATGCCGACCTCGGGGCGCACGAACTTCTTCTGGCCGAAGAAGTAGACGAGCACGGCCCACAGCCGCTCGGGCACGCGGTCGACCGTGATCCGGCCCTCCGCGGCCAGCAGCAGGCCGATCCGTCCCCACATCTGCCAGGCGAAGTAGCCGAGGCCGGCCAGGACGCAGAGGGTGAAGAGCACCGTGCTCAGCATGGCCCCCGCTTAGTGCACGCCGGGCGGGCATGCAACCTGACGGGGCTCGGCGCTATGCTCGGGCGCGTGCGTCTTCCCGTTGCGCTCCTGCTCCTCGCCGCGAGCTGCGCCGCCCCCGCGCCCCAGGTGGTGATCCGCACCGCGCACGGGCCGGTCGCCGTGACCGTCGAGATCGCCGCCACCCAAGCCGCCCGGGAGCGCGGGCTCATGTACCGCACGGCCCTCGCCGATGGCCACGGCATGCTCTTCGTGTTTCCGACCGCGGCCGAGCACGCCTTCTGGATGAAGAACACGCTGATCCCGCTCGACCTGATCTTCATCGCCGAGGACCGGCACATCGTCGGCATCCACGCCGAGGCGCCCCCGCTTTCGACCGCGCCGATCGGCGTCGGCGCGCCCTCGCGCTACGTGCTCGAGGTGCCCGGCGGCTTCGCGGCGCGCCGCGGCATCGCGCCGGGCGACGTGGTGGAGCTCGCGGGCGTGCCGTCGCCTTGAATTCGCACCCCCCGCATATTAAGCAGACGAACTTCGCGCGGCGCCCATGTCGATCAAGGAGAACCTGGAGGAGCTCGAGCGGCGCAACCGCGCCGCCCTGCTGGGCGGCGGGCAGGCCCGCATCGACCGCCAGCACGCCGAGGGCAAGCTCACCGCCCGCGAGCGGATCGACCAGCTCCTCGACCCGGGGAGCTTCGTCGAGACCGACCGCTTCAAGACCCACCGCTGCTCGGACTTCGGCATGCAGGAGCGGAAGACCTACGGCGACGGGGTCGTCACCGGCTCCGGCACGATCGACGGCCGGCAGGTGTTCGTCTTCTCCCAGGACTTCACGGTCTTCGGCGGCAGCCTCTCGGGGGCGTTTGCCGAGAAGGTCTGCAAGATCATGGACCTCGCGATGAAGGTCGGTGCGCCGGTGATCGGGCTCAACGACTCGGGGGGCGCCCGCATCCAGGAGGGCGTGGTGAGCCTCGCCGGCTACGCCGAGATCTTCCAGCGCAACGTGATGAGCAGCGGCGTCATCCCGCAGATCTCGGTGATCCTCGGCCCGTGTGCCGGCGGCGCCGTCTACTCGCCCGCCATGACCGACTTCATCTTCATGTCGAAGGCGAGCGGGTACATGTTCATCACCGGACCCGACGTCATCAAGACCGTCACGCACGAGGAGGTGACCAAGGAGGAGCTCGGCGGCGCCGACGCGCACAACCAGAAGAGCGGCGTGGCGCACTTCGAGGGCGCGGACGACGCCGAGACGCTCGCGATGGTGCGCGAGCTCCTCTCGTTCATCCCGAGCAACAACCTCGACGACCCGCCCTTCGTGCCGACGAACGATCCTCCGGACCGCCGCGAGCCCAAGCTCGCGACCCTCGTCCCGGACAACCCGAACAAACCCTACGACATGCTCGAGCTGATCCGGGCGGTCGTCGACGACGGCTACTTCTTCGAGGTGCAGCGCGCCTTCGGCCGCAACATCATCTGCGGCTTCGCCCGCCTCGGCGGCTTCTCGGTCGGCATCGTCGCCAACCAGCCGGCCTTCCTCGCCGGCTGCCTCGACATCGACGCCTCGGTCAAGGCGGGCCGCTTCGTGCGCTTCTGCGACTGCTTCAACATCCCCATCGTCACCTTCGTGGACGTGCCGGGCTTTCTCCCGGGGACGGCGCAGGAGTTCGGCGGGATCATCCGCCACGGCGCCAAGCTCCTCTACGCGTACTGCGAGGCCACCGTGCCCAAGGTGACGGTGATCACCCGCAAGGCTTACGGCGGCGCCTACGTCGTGATGTCCTCCAAGCACATCCGCGGCGACGTGAACCTCGCCTACCCCACCGCCGAGATCGCGGTGATGGGCCCCGACGGCGCGGTCAACATCATCTTCCGCAACGAGATCGAGCGCGCCGCCGACGCCGCCGCCGAGCGCAAGCGCCTCGAGGAGGACTACCGCCGGACCTTCGCGAACCCGTTCAAGGCCGCCGAGCTTGGCTACATCGACGCGATCATCCTGCCCGAGGACACGCGCCCGCGGCTGATCGGCGCGCTGCGGATGCTGCAGAACAAGCGCGACAAGAACCCGCCGAAGAAGCATGGGAACATCCCGCTCTGAGCGGCCGCTTTTCCGGCGGGTGCTGGTCGCCAACCGGGGCGAGATCGCCGTGCGCGTCATCCGCGCGCTGCGCGACCTCGGCATCGAGTCGGTCGCCGTCTATTCCGAGCCCGACCGCGCGGCGCTCCACGTCCGCCTCGCCGACCACGCCTATCCCGTCGGCCCGGCGCCGGCGACGGAGAGCTATCTGCGCATCGACAAGCTCATCGAGGTGGCGAAGGCCGCCGGCGCGGAGGCCGTGCATCCGGGCTACGGCTTCCTCTCCGAGCGCGCAGCCTTTGCGCGCGCCTGCGCCGAGGCGGGCCTCGTCTTCATCGGCCCGTCGGCCGAGGCCATCGAGGCGATGGGCGACAAGGTCGCGGCGCGCCGACGCATGATCGCGGCGGGCGTGCCGGTGGTGCCCGGCTCCGAGGAGCCGATCGGCTCGGACGCCGAGGTCGAACGGATCGCCGCCGGGGTGGGCTTCCCGATCATGCTGAAGGCCGCGGGCGGCGGCGGCGGCAAGGGGATGCGGCTCGTGCAGGGCCCGGGCGAGCTCAAGAGCGCGCTGCGCGCGGCCCGCTCCGAGGCGAAGAACGCCTTCGGCGACGACCGCGTCTACGTCGAGAAGGCCATCGTGCGGCCGCGTCACGTCGAGGTGCAGGTGCTGGGCGACACGCACGGGCACGTCGTCCACCTCTACGAGCGCGAGTGCTCGATCCAGCGCCGGCACCAGAAGGTCATCGAGGAGTCGCCCTCGCTCGCGATCGACGCGGCGACGCGCGAGGAGATGGGGCGCGTGGCGGTCCAGGCGGCGCGGGCGGTCGACTACGTGGGCGCGGGCACGATCGAGTTCCTCGTCGACCAGGACCGGCGGTTCTACTTCCTCGAGATGAACACCCGCATCCAGGTCGAGCACCCGATCACCGAAGCGGTCACCGGCGTCGACCTGGTGAAGGCGCAGATCGAGATCGCCGCCGGCCGCCCCCTCGGCTTTCGGCAGGCGGACGTCGTCCAGCGCGGCTGGGCGATCGAGTGCCGCATCTACGCCGAGGACCCCGACAACAACTTCCTCCCGGCGCCCGGGCGCATCGAGATGCTGCGCGTGCCGAACGGCATCGGCATCCGCGACGATTCGGGCGTCTACGAGGGCTTCGAGGTCACCACGTTCTACGACCCGATCCTCTCGAAGCTCGTGGCGTGGGGGGCTACGCGCGACGAGGCGATCGCCCGGATGCTGCGGGCGCTCCACGAGTACGTGGTGGTGGGCCCGGTCACCAACATCGCCTTCCACCGCTGGGCCCTCCAGCACCCGGCGTTCCGCCGCGGCGACATCGACACGGGCTTCATCGCGCGCGAGTTCCGCCCGGGGGCCCCGCTCGACGGCCCGGCCGCCGACCTGCCGGCGATCGCCGCGGCCGTGGCCGCGGCCACGCGCCGGCCGGTGCACCCGGTGGCTACCGGCCCCCTTCCCGACGGTACGGCGCCGTCCCGGTGGCGCGCGGTGGCCCGCCGCGAGGCGCTCCATGCCTGAGCCGGGCCGCCGCGCGCGCTTCGTGGCGGTCGTCGGCGAGGCGCGTCGGACGATCGAGGTCGTCCCCCTCGGCGACGGGCGCTACGAGGTCACCGTCGACGGCGCTGCGCGCGTCGTCGACGCCCACCCGACCGGCCCGGCGAGCGTCTCCCTCCTGATCGACCACGCGGTCACCGAAGCGGGCGTCGTGGCGCGCGGGGACACCTGGGCGGTCGTGCTGGGCGGCCGCACCCACCGGCTGCGGCTCCTCGACGAGCGCACGCTGCGCGGGGGTGCTCGGGGCGGGCTCGACACCGGGGAGCGCGAGGTGCGGGCGAGCATGCCCGGGAAAGTCGTGGCGGTGCTCGTCGAGGTCGGGGCGGCGGTGGAGGCCGGCAGCGGCCTGCTCGTCATCGAGGCCATGAAGATGGAGAACGAGATCGCCAGCCCGCGAGCCGGCACCGTGCGGGAGCTCCGGGTGCAGGCCGGGCAGGCGGTCGAGGCCGGCGAGCTGCTCGCGATCGTGGAGTGAGGGCCGCGCGCTTGAGGCTCGGCCGCTTCCGTGTTAGGTGCGCGCTCTCGAACCTGGGATGAGCTTCGTCGCCAAGAAGATCTTCCTCACCAAAGGGGTGGGCAAGCACCGCGAAAAGCTCTCGAGCTTCGAGATGGCGCTGCGCAGCGCGGGCATCGCCCAGTACAACCTCGTGCGCGTCTCGTCGATCTTCCCCCCGCACTGCAAGCTCATCTCGCCGCAGGAGGGCATGAAGCTGCTCAAGCCGGGGCAGATCCTGCACGTGGTGATGAGCGAGAACGCGACCAACGAGCCCCACCGGCTGATCGCGGCGTCGGTCGGGGTGGCCATCCCGCGCGACCGCTCCCAGTACGGCTACCTCTCGGAGCACCACAGCTTCGGCCAGACGGACGACAAGGCGGGAGACTACGCCGAGGATCTCGCGGCCACCATGCTCGCCACCGTGCTCGGCGTCGATTTCGACCCGAACACGAGCTACGACGAGCGCAAGGACCTCTGGCGCGTGAGCGACAAGATCGTCGTGACCCGCAACATCACCCAGTCGGCGATGGGGGACCGCGACGGCCTCTGGACGTCGGTGGTCGCCGCGGCCGTGCTCGCCGAGTAGCTCCCTACGACGTCGCCCCGCGACGCCTCGCTGGAGGCCCGGCTCTTGGCCGCGGCCGCCAAGCGCCGCAAGCCGGTCGCCGGCGCCGACCTCCTGCGCGCGGCCCGCATCGGCCGCGAGGAGCACGACGCGGCGGTCGCCGCGCTGGGGGCGCTCGAAGCGCGCGGCGGCCTCGTGCGCACGCGCGGCGACCACTGGACGCTGCCCCGGCATCTCGGCCTCGTAGCGGGCCGCCTCGAGGTGCACCCCGCGGGCTTTGCGTTCTGCCGCCCCGACGACCCCGCGCTCGAGGACGTCTACGTGCCCGCCAAGGCGGTCCGCCCTGCGCTCCACGGCGACCGGGTGCTGGTGCGCGTCGAGCGCTTCCAGCGCCGCGGGCGCACCGAGGGACGCGTGACCAAGGTGCTTGCCCGGGGCGTCACGCGGGTGGTCGGCGTGCTGCGGCGCGGCCGCGGCGGGGCCGTGCTCGTGCCCCAGGAACAGCGGCTCACCGTGCCCATCGTCGTGCCCCGCGGCGCCGACGGCGGCGCCAAGGACGGGGAGATGGTGGTGGCGGAGCTCACCCGCTACCCCACCGCCGCCTCGGATGCCGAGGCGCGCGTCACCCGCGTGCTCGGGCCCGCCAGCGACCCGCGCGTCGAGACCGAGGCGGTGATCCACGCCCACGGCCTGCCGCTCGAGTTCCCGCCCGAGGTGGTGGCCGCCGCGCGGCGCATCCCCGCCGCGGTCCCTCCCGACGTCGTGAGCGGGCGGCTCGATCTCCGCGGCCTCCCGATCGTCACCATCGACGGCGAGAACGCCCGCGACTTCGACGATGCGATCCTCGTCGAGCCCCTCGGCGCGGGCTTCCTCCTCACGGTGGCCGTGGCCGACGTCTCGTACTACGTCCCGCCCGGCAGCCCGCTCGATCTCGAGGCCCGCGCGCGCGGCACCAGCGTCTACTTCCCCGACCGGGTGGTTCCGATGCTGCCCGAGGCGCTGTCGAACGGCATCTGCAGCCTCAAGGCCGGCGAGGACCGGCTCGTGAAGATCGTGCGCCTCGAGTACGACGCCAAGGGTCGGCTCCTGGGCGCCGCCTTCCATCAGGCGATCATCCGCAGCGCCGCGCGGCTCACCTACACGCAGGTGCGCCAGGCGCTCGTCGATCGCGACCCGGCCGTGCGCCAGACCCTCGGCCCGCTCGTGGCCCCGCTCGAGCGCGCCGAAGCGCTCGCGCGGCTCTTGATCGCGCGGCGGCGCGAGCGCGGCGCGCTCGACTTCGACCTGCCCGAGGCCGAGATCGTTCTCGACCTCCGCGGGCGACCTGAGCAGATCGTGCGCGCGGAGCGCTCGATCGCCCACCAGATGATCGAGGAGTTCATGCTCGCGGCCAACGAGGCCGTGGCGCGCGAGCTCGCCCGCCGCAAGCTCCCGTTTCTCCATCGCGTCCACGAGCCGCCGAGCGAGGAGAGCGCGCGGGCGCTCGCTCGCTTCCTCGAGGGCTTCGGGCTCCGGCTCGAGGGCGGCGGCCACGACCTCAAGCCCGCCGCCCTCCGCGACGTGCTCGCCCGCGTCGCCGGGCGGCCCGAGGAGCGGCTCGTCAACCTGGTCGTCCTGCGCTCGCTCACCCAGGCGCGCTACGCGGTCGAGCCCCTCGGACACTTCGGCCTCGCCACCGACTGCTACACGCACTTCACCTCGCCGATCCGCCGCTACCCCGACTTGGTCGTCCACCGCCTGCTCGACCTCGCGCAGCGCGGCCAGGGTCGCGTGCCCCCCGATCTTGCGGCGATCGCCGAGGAGGCCTCGCAGCGGGAGCGGGTGGCGATGGACGCCGAGCGCGAAATCGTGCAGCTCAAGAAGATCCAGTTCATGCAGGACAAGGTCGGACGGGTCTACGACGGGTTCGTGAGCGCCGTCACGCCGTTCGGGTTCTTCGTCGAGCTGAGCGAGGTGTTCGTCGAAGGGCTCGTGCACGTAAGCAGCCTCACCGACGACTTCTACGAGCACGTCGAAGCCCAGCACCTGCTGCGCGGGCGGCGCGGGCGGCGCACGTTCCGCGTAGGCGACCCGGTGCGGGTCGAGGTCGCGGGCGTCTCGGTCGAGCGGCGCCAGATCGACTTCGTGCTCGCGGGCGAGGGCGACGCCGTCCGCCGGGCGGCGCGGCGCTCGGGATGGCAGGGACGCGCGCGGTCCTGACGGCCGCCCTCGCGGTCGTGCTCGCCGCCCGCGGCGCGACGGCGGGGAGCGCCGAGACCGACCCGCTGCGGCACAGCGCCATCGTGCAGGCGGTCGAGCGCGACAGCCCGGCGGTGGTGAACATCTCCACCGAGCAGGTCGTCGTCCGGCCCGGCTCGCCCTTCCCCTTCCCCGAGGATCCGTTCTTCGATCAGTTCTTCCGCGACTTCTTCGATCCGCGCCCGCGCCGCTACACGACCACGAGCCTGGGCTCGGGCTGCATCGTCAGCACCGACGGCACGATCCTCACGAACGAGCACGTGATCCTGCGCGCGAGCAAGATCCACGTGACGCTCGCCGACGGCCGCGAGCTCTCGGGCAAGCTCGTCGGCGCCGACGCCGACGCCGACATCGCCGTCGTCAAGGTCGCGGCCTCGGGGCTGCCGGTGCTCCCCATGGGGACGTCGGCGGATCTCATGATCGGCGAGACCGTGATCGCCATCGGCAATCCCTTCGGGCTCTCGCACACCGTCACCACCGGCGTCGTGAGCGCGCTCGGCCGCTCGCTGCGCAGCGACGACCACACCTACCGCGACCTGATCCAGACCGACGCGGCCATCAATCCCGGCAACTCCGGCGGCCCGCTGCTGAACATCCACGGCGAGCTGATCGGCATCAACACGGCGATCTACAGCCGCAGCGGGGGCAACATCGGCATCGGCTTCGCGATCCCCATCGACCGCGCCCGGCGCATCATGAAGGACCTCCTCGCCTTCGGCGAGGTGCGCCGCGGGTGGCTCGGGCTCGTCGTGCAGGACCTGACCGCGGAGCTCGCCCAGCACTTCGGCGTGCCGCGGGGCGTGGTCGTGACGGAGGTCGAGCCGGGGAGCCCCGCGGCGGCGGCCGGCTTCGTCCGCGGCGACGTGATCACCCGCGTCGACGGCCACGACGTGCGCTCGAGCGCGGAGTTCGAGGAGCGCACCGCGGCGCTCGCGGCCGGCGAGACGCTCACGCTCACCCGCCGCCACGAGGGCCGCGACGACGACGTGCGCCTCGCCGCGGCGGGCTTCCCCGAGGGGGCGGCCGATGCGCTCGCCTGGCGCGCGCTCGGCCTCGACGTCCGCGAGACCGACGACGGCCTCGCCGTCGCCCGCGTGCGGCCCGGGAGCCCCGCCGCCCGCATCGGCGTCGAGCGCGGCGACCGGCTGCTCGGGCTCGGCGGCACGCCGCTGCGCTCGCTCGCCGAGTTCCGCCGCCGCATGATCGAGCTGCGCACGAAGCGCAGCGTGCTGGTGTCGATCGGGCGGGGGCCGTTCGAGTACAACGTGAACGTGCCGCTCGCCCGCGGCTGAGGAGGGACGTCACGGCCGGGGCAGCGACGCCGGATCCTCGCACGCCTCGGGCGCGACGACCTCGACCGGCCCGAACCGCGCCTCGAGCGGGGCGCGGATCGCCGACGCCTTGCCGACGACGACGACCGCCACGGCGTCCGGCGGCGGCATGTCGGCCTGCGCGACGCGCAGCACCTCCTCCGCCGTCACCTGGGCCACGCGCCCGCGGAAGGTCTCGAGGTCGTCGGGCGGAAGCCCCTGGAAGGCGATCTCCGCGAGCCGCGCCGCGAGCGCGTCGGGGGTCTCGAGCCGGAGCGGGAACTGCCCGCGCAGGTAGGTCTTCGCCTTCGCGAGCGCCTTCGCCGTCGGGGCGTGCGTGCGAAACGCACCGAGCACGTCGAGGGCAAGCGCGAGGGTCTCGGTGGACGTCGGGCTCTTCGTGAAGGTCCCCACGCGGAAGTCGCCCCCCGTGAGCCGGGCGACGAAGGTGCTCCAGGCGGCGTACGTGAGGCTCCGCTTGATGCGCAGCTCCTCCACCAGCTCCGAGGTGAAGCCGCCGCCCAGGATGGTGTTGGCCACCTGCGCCGGCAGCCAGTCGGGGTCGGCGCGGCGGATCGAGAGGTTGCCGAAGCGAATCTGGGTCTGCGTCGCGTCGGGCTTGTCGACGAGGAGGATGCGGCGCTGCGCCCAGAGCGGCGGCGCCGGCGCGCGCGCGGCCAGGGCGTCGGGGCGCGCCTGCCAGGTGCCGAACGCCTCGCCGAGCCGCTCGACCGCCTCGGCCGCCGTCACGTCGCCCACGAGCGCGACGATCGTGTCGTTCGGGCGGTACCAGCGATCGTAGAAGGCGCGGACGTCGCCGCGGTCGAGGTGCGCCACGGTGGCCCGCCGGCCTTCCACGGGGCGCCCGTAGGCGTACGTGCCGTAGAGAAACGCCGCGAAGCACTTGTCGGCCACAGCCGAGGGGTCCTCGAACGACGCCGTGATGCCGGCAATCTGCTCGTCGCGGGCCCGGCGCACCTCGTCCTTGTCGAACGCGGGCTCGCGGAGGACGCGGCGGACGAGGTCGAGCCCGGTCGCAAAGTCCCCGCTCAGGAACTCCGCCGTGAGGGTCGTGCCATCGCTCCCGGCGGCCACGGTCACCGTGCCGCCGAGCGACTCGATGGCGCGGGCGAGTGCCTCGGCCGAAAGCCCCCCGGCCCCTCGCTTGAGGCTCGATGCCACGAGCTGGGCGAGGCCGTCCTTGCCGGGCGGATCCTCCCCCGCGCCCGCGCCCACGATGACGTAGAGCTCGACCAGCGGCAGCTCGTGGTATTCGGCCACCACGAGCTTGAGCCCGTTCGGCAGCACCGTGCGCGTGACCGGCGGGAGCCGCAGCTCCTCGACGGCGCGGGCGCCGCTTGCGAGGAGCAGGAGGAAGCCGAGCGCCGCTGCGCGCCTCATCGTCCCGCCTCTCCACCGACCGGCTCGAGCACGACCACCGTGCGCTTGGCCGGAACGAGGTAGGTCGCCACCACCCGGCGCACGTCCTCGGCGCTCACGGCCTCCCAACCCGCCTCGAGGCCGAAGAGCGCGTGGTAGTCGCCGAACACCGTCTGGAAGTAGCCGAGCTTGTTCGCCTTGCCGCTCACGGTCTTGAGGCCGCGCACGGACTGCGCGCGCAGGAGCTGCTTCGCCTTCGCGAGCTCCTCCGCGGGCACCGGCTCGCGCGCGAGCCCGGCGAGCACCGCATCGATGCGCGCGAGCAGGTCCTCGGCGCGCTTGTGCGGACGGGCCTGGGCGTAGACCGTCACGAGGTCGGGGTCGATGCCCCACGTGAAGTCGGCGGCGACCTGCGTGGCCACCTCGTGCTCGCGGACCAGGTCGCGGTAGAGGCGCGAGCTCTCGCCCTCGGCGAGGACCTGCGTCGCGACGTCGAGCGCGGCCCGGTCCGGATCGACCGCGCGCACCGCGTGCCAGCCAATGAGCACCGCCGGCAGCTCGGCCTGCTTGCGCACGACGATGCGCCGCTCGCCGTCCTGCTCGGGCTCCTCGGCATCCACGGGGCCGGGCGGCGGCCGGCGCGGGATCTTGCCGAAGTAGCGGGCGACCAGCGCAAAGGCCGTCTCCGGGTCGACGTCCCCCACGAGCACGAGCGTTGCGTTGTTCGGCGCGTAGTAGGTCTCGAAGTAGGCCCGCGCCTGCGCGAGCGTGATCTTGCGGAGGTCGGCCATGAAGCCGACCGTGTTCCAGCGGTACGGACTGCGCACGTAGGCATGGAGGTAGAGCGCCTCGTCCATCGCCCCCTCGACGTCGTTGTCGATCCGCAGCCGCCGCTCCTCCATGACGATGCCGCGCTCCTGTTCGAGGTTGCGCGGGGTGAGCGCCAGGTGCCACATCCGGTCGCTCTCGAGGTCGAGGATGACGGGGAGCGCCTCGGTCGGGAAGTTGTTGAGGTAGGCCGTGTAGTCGCGCGTGGTGTAGCCGTTGGTCGAGCCGCCGTTGCCCTCGACGAGGTCGTCGAACATCCCCGGCCCGAACTTCTTCCCGCCGTTGAACATCATGTGCTCGAAGAGGTGCGCGATGCCGGTCTCGCCGTCGTGCTCGTTGCGCGAGCCGGAGCGGTAGAAGACGTAGGAGGAGACGACCGGCGCGGAGTGATCCTCGCTCACCAGGATGCGGAGCCCGTTGCCGAGCGTGCGCTCGACCACGGGGAGCGTCACGCCGCGGGCCGCGCCGGGCGCGAGCAGCGCGACCAAGAGGACGAGGAGGCGGCGCGGCACGCTCGCCGTGTAGCCAGATGACGGCGCGGCGTCAAGCTGCTAGAGAGCTTCGACGATGGCGCGTGCCGCCGCGCACGACGTGAAGGCGGAGATCGAGCAGCTCCGCCGCGAGATCCGCCGGCACGACTACCTCTACTACGTCCTCGACGCGCCCGAGATCACCGACGCCGAGTACGACGCGCTCTTCCGCCGGCTCGAGGCGCTCGAGAAGGCGCACCCCGAGCTGGTCACGCCCGATTCCCCCACGCAGCGCGTGGGCGGTGCGCCGCTGCCCAAGTTCGAGACCGTGCGCCATCGCCACCCGATGCTCTCGCTCGCCAACGCCACGAGCCGCGACGAGGTGGCGGAGTTCGACGCGCGGGTGCGCAAGCTCGCGGAGCGCGCGCAGGTCGAGTACGCCTGCGAGCCCAAGATGGACGGCGTGGCGGTCGAGCTCGTCTACGAGCACGGCCGCCTCGTGACGGGCGCCACGCGCGGCGACGGCACCGTCGGCGAGGACGTCACCGCGAACATCCGCACGATCCGCAGCGTGCCGCTCACGCTGCGGCCGGGCCGTCCCATCCCCGCCCGGCTCGAGGCGCGCGGCGAGGTCTACCTCCCGCTCGAGGCGTTTCGTCGCCTCAACCGCGAGCGCGAGGAGGCGGGCGAGCCCGTCTTCGCGAACCCGCGCAACGCCGCCGCGGGCTCGCTCAAGCAGCTCGATCCCCGCGTCACCGCGGCGCGGCCGCTCGACCTCGTCTGCCACGGGGTGGGCACGGTCGAGGGGCTCGGCGTGCGCACGCAGGCGGAGCTGCTTGCCGCCTTCGCCGACTGGGGCCTGCGCCCCGTGCCCCGCGCCACGGTCGCCCGCAGCCTCGACGAGGTCGAGCGGGCGTTCGCCGCGCTCGAGGCCGCGCGCGACCGGCTGCCCTTCGAGATCGACGGGCTCGTCATCAAGGTGAACGACCTGGCGCTCCAGCGCGCGCTCGGCGAGGTGTCGCGCGCGCCGCGCTGGGCGGTGGCGTGGAAGTTCAAGCCGCGGCAGGCGATCACGCGGGTGCGCAACATCGTGCCGTCGGTCGGGCGCACGGGCGTGCTCACGCCGATCGCCGAGCTCGAGCCGGTGCGCGTGGGCGGGGTCACCGTGCGCAACGCCTCGCTCCACAACATGGACGAGATCCGGCGCAAGGACGTGCGCATCGGCGATACGGTCCTCCTCGAACGCGCCGGCGACGTGATCCCCTACGTGGTGAAGGTGCTCGTCGAGAAGCGCACCGGCCGCGAGCGCCCGTTCCGCATGCCGACGCGCTGTCCCGTCTGCGGCGCCCAGGTGGTCCATCCCGCGGGCGAGGTCGCCTACCGCTGCATCAACCTCGCCTGCCCCGCGAAGCTCAAGCAGGCGATCCGCTTCTTCGGCGCGCGCGGTGCCATGGACATCGAGGGGCTCGGCGAGAAGCTCGTCGAGCAGCTCGTCGACCGCGGGCTCGTGCGCGACTTCGCCGACCTCTACCGGCTCGACGAGCAGACGCTGGTCGGGCTCGAGCGGATGGGCACGAAGTCCGCGCGCAACCTCCTGGCACAGCTCGAGCGGAGCAAGGCGGTGCCGCTGCCGCGCTTCCTCGTGGCGCTCGGCATCCGGCAGGTCGGCGAGGCGACGGCCAAGGCGCTCGCCGAGCACTTCGGCACCCTCGAGCGCATCATGAGCGCGAGCGAGGAGGCGCTCCAAGAGGTGCGCGACGTCGGCCCGGAGGTGGCGCGCAGCATCCGGCAGTTCTTCGCCGAGCGGCAGAACCGCCGCGTGATCGAGCGGCTGCTCGCCGCGGGCGTGCGGCCGCTGCCCGTCGAGCGGGTCGAGGGGCCGCTCTCGGGGAAGAAGCTCGTGCTCACCGGCAGGCTCGCGAGCATGACCCGCCCCGAGGCGCAGCGGCGCATCGAGGCGCTCGGCGGCCGCGTCGTCTCGAGCGTGAGCAAGGACGTCGACTACGTCGTGGTCGGCGCCGATCCCGGCTCGAAGCTCGCCAAGGCCGAGAAGCTCGGGCTCCGGCTCCTCGACGAGGACGCGTTCCGCGCGCTCATCGGGGCATGACGGCGGTCCGCAGGCATCTGCGCATCCGGGGCCGGGTGCAGGGCGTCTGGTTCCGCGGCGCGATGGCCGAGGAGGCGCGCCGGCTCGGGGTGGCCGGGTGGGTGCGCAACCTGCCCGACGGCAGCGTCGAAGCGGAGGTGGAAGGCGAGCCCGAGGCGGTCGACGCGATCGTCGCCTGGGCGCACCACGGACCGCCGGCCGCGCGGGTGACGAGCGTCGAGGCGCGGCCGGTGCCGGCCTGCGGCGAGCGGCGGTTTGCGGTCGTGGGCTGACCGCGCGGGCTGGGCGCTCGCGGCACTCTACCTCCTCGCCGCCCTCCACGGGCTCGGCGCCGCGGACATCGTGGGCGACGACGAGGCCCGCGAGGCCGGCATCGTCCAGGACGTGCTCGCCGGCCACTGGCTCTGGCCCGAGTTCGACCGCACGCTTTTGCCCGACAAGCCGCCGCTCTACCACTGGCTCGCCGCCGTTTCCTGCGCCGTCGCCGGCTTTTCGGAGACGGCCGTGCGGCTGCCCTCGGCCGCGGCTGGCGCCGCGCTCGTCGGCGTCACCGCCGAGCTCGGCGGCACGCTCGTGGGGCAGCCCGAGGGGCTCTTGGCGGCCGGGCTCCTCGCCACCACCCCGGGGCTCTTCGACCACGTCCGTGTCGCACGCCCCGATGCGCTGCTCGTGCTGCTCCTCACCACGGCCCTGCTCTGCGCCTTCCGGGCCTGGCAGACGGCCCGGCGTCGCGATGCGACCTGCGCCCTCGTCCTTCTCGGGCTCGCGATCCTCGCCAAGGGACCGGTGGCGCCCGTCCTCTTCCTGCTCACGATGGGTGGCCTCGCCTGCTGGGAGCGGGCACCGCGGCGGCTCCTTCGCCTGCTCACCCGACCGGGCCTCGGCGCGCTCGCCCTCCTGGGCGGCGGCTGGTACGCGGTCGCGCTCGCGGGCTGGGGGCGACGGTTCGTGCGCGAGCATCTCGTCGGCCGCTACGTCGGCAACTTGCTCGGCGGTCTCGCCGCCGGTGAGGCCTACTCGCCGCGGCCCCTGCTCTGGCATCTCGGCTACTACCCCGTGCACCTGCTCGCGATCGCGCTGCCGTGGACACCGCTGCTCGCCTTCGCGCTCTGGCGCCTCTGGCGGCGCGGCGGCCTCCGCGACCCGCGCGTCCGCTTCCTCCTCGCCTGGGCGCTGGCGCCGGTGATCGCGTTTACCCCCGCGGCGTGGAAGCTCCGCTACTACCTGCTGCCCTCCGTGCCGGCGCTCTCGCTCCTCGCCGCGCCCGGCGCCGTGGCGCTGCTCCGCGGGCCCGTCGTGGGGCGGCTGCGCGTAACGCCGCGGCGGGCGCTCCTCGCCCTCGGCACGAGCGTCGCGCTCATCGCCGCCGGGGGCGCGGTGCTCGCGCACCCCGGGCTGCTCTCGGCCTCCGATCGCAGCACGCTCGCCGCCCTGCTCGCCGTCACCCCCGGCGGGGCGCCCGGCGCCGCGGCGCTGCTCGGCGTGGCGGTCGGGCTCACCGCCGGGGTCGTCGTGCTCGAGGCGTGGCCGCTCGCGCTCACCGCCGCCGCAGCGATCGCGTGGATGCTCGCGGGCGTGCCGGCGCTCGAGCAGGCCGCGAGTCGGCGCGATTCGCTGCGCGCCTTCGCGGCCATCGTAGCCGCCCGCTTCCCACCACCCGCGCCGGTCGTCTTCGTGGGCCCGGTGATCCGACCGCTGGTCGTCTACCTCGGGCGGACGGCCCCAGCCGTGGCTCCCGAGGCCATCACCGACGGCATGGGGCTGATCGCCACCGAGGCCGAGTACGCGCGCCTCGTCGAGCGGGCGCGGGCGGGCCCGCCGCTCGCGCTCGCCGAGGGGCGGATCGGCAACCTCGCGCGCGCCCGGATCGTTCTCGCCGAGGGCATCGGGCCCCGGCGCCGGTGAGCGCACGCGCGGCGTGCGTCGGCTCGAAGCGGCTGGTATGGTCCGCGGTTTCATGCCGGAGCGCCGGGCGCAAAAGTGGCTGGTCGCCGTCTCGGTGATGCTCGGGACGATCCTCGAGGTCCTCGACACGAGCATCGTGAACGTCGCGCTGCCGCACATGCAGGGGGCGTTCTCGGCGAGCGTGGACGAGATCACCTGGGTGCTCACGTCGTACCTCGTCGCCAACGGCATCGTGATCCCGATGACGGGCTGGCTCTCGAGCCGCTTCGGCCGCAAGCGCTATTTCCTCGCGAGCGTCGCGCTCTTCACGCTCGCCTCCATGGCGTGCGGTGCGGCCCCCGACCTCCGCACCATGGTGGTCTTCCGCGTGGTGCAGGGGCTCGGGGGCGCGGCGATGCTGCCCTCGTCGCAGGCGATCCTCATGGAGACCTTCCCGCCCGACGAGCAGCCGATCGCGATGGCCACCTGGGGAGTGGGCCTCATGGTCGCGCCCGTGATCGGGCCGACGCTCGGCGGATGGATCACCGACACGTACACCTGGCGCTGGTGCTTCTACATCAACCTGCCGATCGGGCTCGTGGCGCTGCTCATGGCGTCGCGGTATCTCGAGGAGCCGGGCTATCTCCGGCAGCCGAGCGAGCGGGCCGACTGGGTCGGCATCGCGCTCCTCGTGCTCGGGCTCGGCGCCACGCAGATCGTGCTCGACCGCGGCCAGCGTGCCGACTGGTTCAACGCCGGCTGGGTGCGCGCCTTCACCGCCACCGCCGCGGCGGCGCTCGCGGCCTTCGTCGTCTGGGAGCTGCGCGCGACGAATCCCGTCGTCAAGCTCCGGCTCCTCGGCGAGCGGGCGTTCGCCACCGGCTGCGCGCTGATCAGCCTGCTCGCCTTCGTGCTCTTCGGCAGCCTCGTGCTCTGGCCGCTCTACCTGCAGAACTTGATGCGCTACAGCGCCGCGCAGGCCGGCTGGGCGATGGCGCCGCGCGGGGCGGCGACCGGGCTGGCGATGTTCGTGGTCGGCCGCCTCGCCCGCCGCATCGATCCCCGCGTCCTGATCGGCCTCGGGGTCGCCATGCTGATCGCTGCGCAGTGGGCGATGGCGCACTTCACGCTCGACCTCGGCTGGTGGGAGATCGTGCGGCCGAGCCTGCTCGGCGGCGCCGGCATGGGCTTCATCTTCACGCTGCTCTCGACGACGGCGCTCGCCCGGCTGCCCCGCGAGCAGATGAGCCATGCGGCGAGCATCTACAACCTCATGCGCAACCTGGGCGCGAGCGTGGGCATCGCGGTCATGGGCACGCTGCTCGTGCGCCGCGAGCAGTATCACCAGGCGGTGCTCGCGCGCTGGGCCTCGCCGCTCTACCCGCCGTTTCGCCACGCGCTCGCGGCCATTCCCGGGGCGATGGCGGTGCGGGGCTTCCGGGTGAGCGCCCGCCAGGGGGCCGCGCTCCTCTACGCGCAGCTCGAGGCGCACGCCGCGATGCTCGCCTTCGAGGACGCCTTCCTGCTCGCCGGCGGCGTGGCGCTGCTCATCCTGGTCGGCATCGCGCTCATGCCCTACACCCGACCGGCGCCCGGCGCCACGGCGGCGGTGCACTGATGGCCCGACGCCGCCTGCTCGGTCTCGGGACCCTCGGGCTCGTCGCGCTCCTCGTCGCGGCGGGCCGCTACGTTCTCTGGGCGCGCGCCCACGTGGCGACCGACGATGCCTACGTCGATGCGCACGTCGTCACCGTGACGCCGCGGGTGGCGGGCACGGTCGCCACCGTCGCCGTCGACGACAACCACGTCGTCGAGGCCGGCAGCGTGCTCGTCCAGCTCGATCCCACCGACTTCCGCGTCCGGCTCGACGAGGCCACGGCCGCCCTCGAGCGCGCACGCCAGGAGGTCGACGAGCAGCTCGCGGCGGTCGCCGCCGCGCGGGCGGACGAGGCGCTCGCCGCCGCCCAGCTCGAGCAGGCGCAGCTCGAGCTCGACCGCGTCTCGCGCCTCCACCGGCAGAGCGTGGTCTCGGTCGACGACTACGACCGCGCGCGCATCGCCGTCGACGTGGCGCGCGCCCGTCACGACGCGGCCGCGCGCAGCCTCGAGCGCGCCCAGGCGATGCTCGGCCCCGAGGGGCCGGGGGGCCGGTACGACCGCGCGACGGTGCGCGAGGCCAAGAGCGCCCGGCGCCGCGCCGAGCTGGACCTCGCATACGCCACCATCACCGCGCCGGTGCGGGGCGTCGTCACCCGCCGGGCGGTCGAGGTGGGCCAGCGCGTCGAGGCGGGCGCCCCGCTGCTCGCCCTCGTCCCCTTCGACCTCTACGTCGTCGCGAACTTCAAGGAGACGCAGCTCGCGCGCGTGCGCGTCGGGCAGCCGGCCACGGTGCATGTCGACCTCTACCCGGATGCGGTCTTCCGCGGGCGGGTCGAGAGCATCGCGTCGGGCACGGGCGCCGTCTTCTCGCTCCTCCCGCCCGAGAACGCCTCGGGCAACTGGGTGAAGGTGGTCCAGCGCGTGCCGGTGAAGATCGTGCTCGACGATCCGCCGGCCGCGCGGCCGCTGCGGGTCGGGCTCTCGGTCGAGGTGGCCGTCGACGTGTCGGACACGAGCGGCCCGCTCGTGGGAGCGCTCGGCCAGGGGGTGCCCGCGGCGCCGTAGCGGCCCCGGCGCCCGTCACGCCACGCGCGCAAGCTCGAGCCGGCCGCGCCAGCGGGCCAGCAGCACCGCGCGCACCGCGGCCGATTCGGGCCGCGAGAGGTCGGGGTCGTGCGCGAGCCACCACGCGGCCTCGTCGCGCGCCGCGCGCAGGAGCTCCGTGTCGCGCACGAGGTTCGCCACCCTAAGCGGCGGCAGCCCCGCCTGCCGCGTGCCGAGGAAGTCGCCGGGCCCGCGCAGCGCGAGATCGGCCTCCGCGATGCGAAAGCCGTCGGTCGACTCTTCCAGGATGCGCAGGCGCCGATAGGCCTCCTCGCCCACCCAGGCGGGCACGACGAGCGCGCAGTATCCGGGTGCGGTCCCGCGCCCGACCCGGCCGCGGAGCTGATGGAGCTGCGCGAGCCCGAAGCGCTCGGCGTGCTCGATCGCGATCACGGTCGCGTTCGGCACGTCGATGCCCACCTCGATCACGGTGGTCGACACGAGCACGTCGTGCGCGCCCGCCTTGAAGGCGCGCATGACCGCGTCTTTCGCCTCGGGCTTCATGCGGCCGTGGACGAGCGCGAGCCTAAGCCCGGCGAGCGGTCCCGCCGCGAGCTCGCGCACCATGGTGGTCGCCGCCCGCAGGGTCGACGTCTCGGACTCTTCCACGAGCGGGTAGACCACGTAGGCCTGGTGGCCGGCCGCGACCGCCTCGCGGATGCGTCGGTGCACGCGCCCGCGCTCGCTCGCCCGGCACACCTCGGTCGCGATCGGGGTGCGGCCGGGGGGCAGCTCGTCGAGCGTCGAGACCGCGAGGTCGCCCCACAACGTGAGCGCCAGCGTGCGCGGGATCGGGGTGGCGCTCATCACGAGCACGTCGAGCGCGCCCCCGCCCCGGCGCTGGAGCGCCGCCCGCTGCAGCACCCCGAAGCGATGCTGCTCGTCGACGATCGCGAGCCCGAGCCGCCCAAAGACGACCCCCTCCTGGATGAGCGCGTGCGTGCCGACGGCGAGCGCCACCTCGCCGCGGGCGATCCCCGCGAGCGCCTCGCGCCGCGCCCGGCCCCGCACGGCTCCCGTGAGCAGGGCCGCGCGCACGCCGAGGGGGGCGAGCAGGGGCGCCACGGTGGCGAAGTGCTGCTCGGCCAGCAGCTCGGTCGGCGCCATGAGCGCCGCCTGGTACCCGGCGTCGATCACCGTGAGCGCGGCGAGCAGCGCGACCAGCGTCTTGCCGCTGCCGACGTCGCCCTGGAGCAGCCGACGCATGGGGTGGGGGGCCGCGAGGTCCGCCTCGATCTCCGCCAGCGCCCGCTCCTGCGCCGCGGTCGGCCGAAACGGCAGCGACGCCCGCAGGGCCGGCACGAGCCGCGCCGAGCGCGGGAACGCCGTCCCGGGCTCGGCGACCGCGGCGCTGCGGCGGAGCGCCAGCCCGAGCTGCAGGAAGAAGAGCTCGTCGAAGACGAGCGCCCGGTGCGCGAGCGAGCGCGCCTGCCCGAGCGCCGCCACGTCCGCCTCCGGCGGCGGGCAGTGCACGTAGCGGAGCGCCCGAGGCAGGTCGAGAAGCCGCTGCCGTTCGGCGATCGCGGGCGGAATCGCGCTCGGCACCCGGTCGGCGAAGTCCTCGACCGCGGCCGCGACCATCCGCCGCATGACGCTGACCGGCATCGCGGTGGGCTTCTCGTAGACGGGCACGATGCGCCGCTGCGCCTCGGCCTCCTCGGCCGCGTCGAGCGGCGTCACCTCGGGGTGCACCAGGCGCAGCGGCCCGCCGCGCAGCGGCGGCTCGACCCGCCCGTGCACCACGAGCCGCTGACCGGGGGTGAGGCGCCGGGCGAACCAGGCGACGCGGTTGAACCAGACGAGCACGCAGAGCGCGTCGCCGTCGCGCAGCACGACCTCGAGGACCCGCCGGCCCTGGCGGCCGACCGTCGCCTGGCGCACGGCGGCGACCTCGCCGGCCGTGGTCACCTCCTCGCCGACCCGCAGCGCGCGGAGCGGCACGAGGGCGCGCCGGTCCTCGTAACGGAACGGCAGGTGCCAGAGGAGGTCCTCGACGGTGGCGAGCCCGAAGCGCGCGAGCTCGGCGGCGCGCTTTGGCCCGACGTGGCGGACGAACTGCGCGGGGCGGGCGAGCGCCGCGAGCGCCGGCTCGACCGGCCCCGTCGTCGCCCGATACTCGCCCCACGGCGCCGGCGCCTCGGCCGCACCGCGCAGCACGGGCACGAGCGCGTGGGCGCGGCGGAAGAGCGCCGCGCGCTCGGCCGCCGGCGCCGCCTCGAGCGCGCGGAGGATCGCCTCGAGCTCGGCGAGCGCCGGCACGCCGGGCCGCTCCGCGGCGGCCGCGGCCGTAAGCCCGCGCAGCGCCGCCAGCGGTAGCCGGGTGGTCTCGAGGCGGCGAAAGCCATGGGCCGCGAGGTAGTCGAGCGGCGGCCCGAGGGCGCGCAGGAGCGCGGCGAGCGCCCCGGACTCCGGCGCCGCCAGCCCCGGGCCGTTCATGGCCGCTCGTGGTACGCCTGGAGGGGCCGAACGGTGAACGGGCCGCGCGCCATGAGCGCGATGCCCTCCGCGGCCGCCGCGGCGGCGGCGAGCGTGGTGAAGTACGGCACCTGGCACTCGAGCGCCGTGCGGCGAATCGGGAAGGAGTCGCGCACCGACTCGGCGCCCGCCGGCGTGTTGACGACCAGCGCCACCTCGCCGCGCCGCAGCGCATCGACGATGTGCGGGCTCCCTTCCTGCACCTTGTTGACGGTCTCGACGGCGAGGCCGGCGCTGCGGAGATGCGCCGCGGTGCCGCGCGTGGCGAGCAGGCGGAAGCCGCAGGCCGCGAGCCGGCGCGCGATCGGCACGATCCCGGCAAAGTCGCTCTCGGGCACGGAGAGAAAGGCCGTCCCGCCGCGCGGGAGCACGGTGCCGGCGGCGATCTGCGCCTTGGCGAACGCCGCGCCGAAGCTCGCGTCGATCCCCATCACCTCGCCGGTCGACTTCATCTCGGGGCCGAGCACCGTGTCGACGCCGGGGAACTTGATGAACGGGAAGACCGCTTCCTTGACGCTCACGTGCGCGGGCGCGATTTCCCGGGTGAGGCCCTGCGCGGCAAGCGAGCGGCCCACCATGCAGCGCGCGGCGACCTTGGCGAGCGGCACGCCGATCGCCTTGCTGACGAAGGGCACCGTGCGGCTCGCGCGCGGGTTCACCTCGAGCACGTAGACGTCGGCGCCCTTCACCGCGAACTGCACGTTCATGAGGCCGACCACGCCGAGCTCGCGTGCGAGCGCCACCGTCTGGCGGCGGATGTCGGCCTGCACCTCGGCCGGGATCGAATACGGGGGCAGCGAGCACGCGCTGTCGCCCGAGTGCACGCCCGCGCGCTCGATGTGCTCCATGATACCGCCGAGCACGACGTCGCGGCCGTCGCTCACCGCGTCCACGTCGACCTCGATCGCGTCCTCGAGGAAGCGATCGATCAGCACCGGATGCTCGGGCGACGCGCGCACCGCGACGCGTACGTAGCGCCCGAGGCTCTCCCGATCCCAGACGATCTCCATCGCCCGCCCGCCGAGCACGTAGGAGGGCCGCACGAGGACCGGGTAGCCGATCGCCTCGGCCACGCGCACGGCCTCCTCCGGCGAGCGCGCGATGCCGTTCGGCGGCCGCTTGAGGGCGAGCTTCGCCAGCACCTGCTCGAATCGCTCGCGGTCCTCGGCGCGATCGATCGAGTCGGGCGCAGTCCCGAGGATGGGCACGCCCGCCCGCTCGAGGGGCACCGCGAGCTTGAGCGGCGTCTGCCCGCCGAACTGCACGATCACTCCCTCGGGCCGCTCGTGGCGCACGATCGCGAGCACGTCCTCGAAGGTGAGCGGCTCGAAGTAGAGCTTGTTCGCGGTGTCGTAGTCGGTGCTCACGGTCTCGGGGTTGCAGTTGACCATGATGGTCTCGTACCCGAGCTCGCGCAGCGCAAACGCGGCGTGCACGCAGCAGTAGTCGAACTCGATCCCCTGCCCGATGCGGTTCGGCCCGCCGCCGAGGATCACGATCTTCCGCTGCGCGCTCGGCCGCGCCTCGTCGTCGGCGGGCTCGTAGCTCGAGTAGAGGTACGGCGTGTACGCGACGAACTCCGCACCGCAGGTGTCGACCGTCTTGTAGACGGGCCGGACGCCCAGCGCCTCGCGGCGCGCACGCACCGCCTCCTCGGCGACCCCGAGGAGCGCGGCGAGCCGCGCATCGGCGAAGCCCTGCTGCTTGAGGGCCCGGAGCCGTTCGGCGTCGAGGCCGTCGAGCCCCCGCCCGGCGAGCGCCCGCTCCTCGGCGAGGATTTCGTCGACGTGGCCGAGGAACCACGGATCGATGCGGGTCGCCTCGGCGACGCGCGCCACCCCCCAGCCCCGGCGCAGCGCCTCGCCGATGCACCACAGGCGCTGCGCATTGGGCGTGCGCAGGAGCGCGTCGAGCTCCGTGTCACCGAGGTCCGGCCGCGGCTCGAAGCCGTGGCTCCCGATCTCGAGCGAGCGCATCGCCTTCTGCAGCGACTCCTTGAACGTGCGCCCGATCGCCATGGCCTCGCCCACGGACTTCATCTGCGGCCCGAGGCGGTCCTCGGCCTGCGGGAACTTCTCGAAGGTGAACCGCGGGATCTTGGTCACCACGTAGTCGATCGTGGGCTCGAAGCACGCCGGCGTCTCGCGCGTGATGTCGTTCGGGATCTCGTCGAGCGTGTAGCCGACGGCGAGCTTGGCGGCGATCTTGGCGATGGGGAAGCCCGTCGCCTTCGACGCCAGCGCCGAACTCCGCGAGACACGCGGGTTCATCTCGATGACGACCATCCGCCCCGTGCCCGGATGCACCGCGAACTGGATGTTCGACCCTCCCGTGTCGACGCCGATGGCGCGGATGATCGCCACCGCGGCGTCGCGCATCGCCTGGTACTCCTTGTCGGTGAGCGTCTGCGCCGGGGCCACCGTGATCGAATCGCCGGTGTGCACGCCCATCGGATCGAAGTTCTCGATCGAGCACACGATCACGACGTTGTCCTTGCCGTCGCGCATGACCTCGAGCTCGAACTCCTTCCACCCGGCGATCGACTCCTCGATCAGCACCTCGCTGATCGGCGACGCCTCGAGGCCCCAGGCGACGGTGGCGTGGAACTCCTCGGGCGTGGTGGCGAACCCGCCGCCGGTTCCGCCGAGCGTGCGCGACGGCCGGACGATCACCGGGAGCCCGAGCTCCGCCCGCAACGCATCGGCCTCCGCGAGCGTGTGGACGACGCCGCTGCGCGGAAGGTCGAGGCCGATGCGGCGCATCGTCTGCTTGAAGAGGTCGCGGTCCTCGGCGCGCCGGATGGCGTCGACGTTCGCGCCGATCAGCTCGACGCCGTAGCGGGCGAGCACGCCCGCCTGCGCGAGGTCGAGCGCCAGGTTGAGGCCCGTCTGCCCGCCGATCGTCGGCAGGAGCGCATCGGGCCGCTCGGCGGCGATGATCCGCTCGAGCATGGGCACGGTGAGCGGCTCGACGTACGTGCGGTCGGCGAACTCGGGATCGGTCATGATCGTCGCCGGGTTCGAGTTGACGAGGACGACGCGGTAGCCCTCCTCGCGCAGCGCCTTGCACGCCTGCGTCCCCGAGTAGTCGAACTCGCACGCCTGGCCGATCACGATCGGCCCCGAGCCGATGAGCAGGATCGAGTCGAGATCGGTGCGCCGGGGCATCGCCTACGCCTCCAGCCCGTGTGCGCGCCGCCTCATCGGCCGCGCTCCATCAGCTCGACGAAGCGCCGGAAGAGGTAGCGCGCGTCGTGCGGCCCGGGCGAGGCCTCGGGGTGGTACTGCACCGAGAACGCGGGGGCGTCCCGCACCACGAGCCCCTCGACGGTGCGGTCGTTCAGGTTCACGTGGGTCACCGTCGCGCGGCCCCCGAGCGAGTCGGCATCGACCGCGAAGCCGTGGTTCTGGGCGGTGATCTCTACCCGACCGGTCGTGAGGTCCTTCACCGGCTGGTTGCCGCCGTGGTGGCCGAACTTGAGCTTGAAGGTGCGCCCGCCGAGGGCGAGCGCCAGGATCTGGTGGCCGAGGCAGATGCCGAACACCGGCACGCGGCCGAGGAGCGCCGCCACGGTTTCCGGTGCGCCCGCCACGGCGTCGGGGTCGCCCGGGCCGTTCGAGAGGAAGACCCCGTCGGGCCGCGCGGCGAGCACGTCGGCGGCCGGCGTCCCGGCCGGCACCACGCGCACCGCGCACCCGGCCCCCACGAGCCCGCGCAGGATGTTCCACTTGATGCCGAAGTCGTACGCGATCACGCGCAGCACCCGCCCGCCGCGCGCGGCCGCGCACTCCGCGGCCGTCGTGTAGCCCCGGCCGAGCTGCCACGGCCCCTGGGTCCACTCGTACGGTTCCGCACAGGTGACGGTGCGCACGAGGTCGCGCCCGACGAGCCCGGGCGAGGCCTTGGCCTTCGCCACCAGGCGCGCGGGGTCGAGGTCGACGCTCGAGAGCACGGCCTCCTGCGCCCCGTGGTCGCGGAGGTGGCGCACGAGCGCACGCGTGTCGAGGCCCTCGATCCCCGGGATGCCGTGCCGCGCGAGGTAGTCGCCGAGGCTCTCCTCGGCGCGCCAGCTCGAGGGCACCGGGCGATACTCGCGCACGACGAAGCCCCGCACCCACGGCCGCCGCGACTCGACGTCCTCGCGGTTCACGCCGACGTTGCCGATCTCGGGATAGGTCATCGCCACGAGCTGGCCCTCGTAGGAGGGGTCGGTGAGGATCTCCTGGTAGCCGGTCATGCTCGTGTTGAAGACGAGCTCGCCCACGGCCTCCGCGCGGGCGCCGAACGCCCGGCCGCGGAAGACGGTGCCGTCGGCGAGCGCGAGCAGGGCCGGGGCGCTCACGAGGCGCTCCGCAGCGCGGCGAGCGGCCGCTCGTCCTCGTAGACCACCCGCCCGCCCACCATGACGGTCACCGCGCGCCCGACCATCTCCCAGCCGGCGAACGGCGTGTTGCGGCTGCGGGAGCGGAGCTGCCGCGGATCGACCCGCCAGCGCCGCTCGGGATCGACCAGCGTCAAGTCGGCCGGGGCCCCCGGCGCGAGCGTCCCGCCGGGGAGCCCGAGCGCCCGCGCCGGCCCCACCGTGAGGCGCGCGACCAGCGTGGGAAGATCGAGCACGCCCTCGGCGACGAGCCGCAGCCCGAGCGGCAGCGCGGTCTCCAGCCCGATCACGCCGTTGGCGGCCGCCTCGAACTCGACCTCCTTCTCGTCGCGGTGGTGCGGGGCATGGTCGGTGGCGATGACCTCGATCGTGCCGTCGGCGACCGCGGCGCGCAGCGCCTCCACGTCCGCCCGCGGGCGCAGCGGCGGCGCCATCTTGGCGTTGGGGTCGTAGTCGGCCACCGCCTCGTCGGTGAGAAAGAGGTGATGCGGCGTCGCCTCGGCGGTCACCCGCACGCCGCGGGCGCGTGCCGCGCGGATGAGCGCTACCGACCCCGCCGTGCTCACGTGCGCGACGTGGAGCCGCCCGCCGGTGAGCTCGGCGAGCGCCAGGTCGCGCGCCACCATCACCTCCTCGGCCGCGGCCGGAATGCCGCGCAGCCCGAGCCGCAACGAGACGAGCCCCTCGTGCATGACGCCGCCGGCGGCGAGGTGACGATCCTCCTCGTGGGCGATCACCGGAAGGTCGAAGAGCTGCGCGTATTCGAGCGCTCGCCGCATGAGCCCCGCATCCATCACCGGCCTGCCGTCGTCGGAGACCGCGACGATGCCCGCGCGCCGCATCTCGCCGAACTCGGCGAGCCGCTCGCCCGCGAGCCCGACCGACACCGCGCCGATCGGGTAGACGCGCGCGCCCCCGGCGGCGGCCGCGCGGTCGAGGATGAACTGCGTCACCGCCCCGCTGTCGTTCGGCGGGTTCGTGTTCGCCATGCAGGCCACCGCGGCGAACCCGCCGGCGAGCGCCGCCCGCACGCCGGTGGCGATCGTCTCCTTGTACTCGTAGCCCGGCTCGCGCAGGTGCACGTGGGCGTCGATGAGCCCGGGCAGCACGAGCAGCCCGCGGGCGTCGAGCACGCGCGCGTCCGCGCCGAGCGTTCCCGGCGGCCCCACCGCGACGATGCGCCCGTCCTCGACGCGCACGTCCCCCGGCCCGGTCGTGCCCGCCACCGGATCGACGACCGTGCCGCCCGCGATTAGCAGCCGCTCGCTCACGCCCGCCCCACGCCGCGCCGCCGCACCGGCTCCGCCATCTCCTCGACCTCGGCCGCGCCCTCGGCCTTGCTGCGCGCGATCAGGAGGTAGAGGATCGCCATGCGCACGGCCACGCCGTTGGTGACCTGATCCATGATCACCGAATACGGGCCGTCGGCCACCTCGCTCGCGATCTCGAGCCCGCGGTTGAGCGGGCCGGGATGGAGGATGATCACGTTCGGCTGCGCGAGCCGCACGACGTCCTCGGTGAGGCAGTAGTACTGGGCATACTCGTCGAGGCTCGGGAAGAAGTGGCCGCTCTGCCGCTCGCGTTGGATGCGCAGCATCATCACCACGTCGGCGCCGCGCACGCCGTCGGCGAGCCGGGGATGGAGCTCGGCGCCGAGCGCCGCGAACTCCCGCGGGAGCAGCGTCGGCGGGCCGACCAGGCGCACACGTGCGCCGAGCGCGCGCAGCGCGTGGAGGTTCGAGCGGCCGACGCGGCTGTGCAGCAGGTCGCCGACGATGGCGACCGTGAGGCCGGCGACGCGACCGCAGCGCTCGCGGATCGTGAGCAGGTCGAGCAGCGCCTGCGTCGGATGCTCGTGGCAGCCGTCGCCGGCGTTGACGATCGGGCAGGAGACGTAGCGCGCGAGGAGGTGGCAGGCGCCGGCGGCCGGATGGCGCACCACGATGGCATCGGGCCGCATGGCCTCCAGGTTGCGCGCCGTGTCCGCGAGGGTCTCGCCCTTGGTGGCGCTCGACGTGGACGCCGTGATGTTGACGGTGTCGGCCGAGAGGCGCTTGGCCGCGATCTCGAAGGACGTGCGCGTGCGGGTCGACGGCTCGTAGAAGAGGTTGATCACGGTCTTGCCGCGAAGCGTCGGCACCTTCTTGATGTCGCGCTCCGAGATCTCCTTGAAGGAGGCCGCCGTATCGAGGATCGCCTCGATCTCCGCGGCCGGCACGCCCTCGAGCCCGAGCAGGTGACGCATCGTCCCTTCTCCTTGTGCTCCCGCGCTCACGCGCCGCCCTCGATCACGACCTCGTCCACCCCGTCGACCTCCGCGAGCCGCACGTGCACCTGTTCGCTGCGCGCGGTCGGGAGGTTCTTGCCCACGTAGTCGGCCCGAATCGGCAGCTCGCGGTGGCCGCGGTCGACCAGCACCGCGAGCTGGATCGCACGCGGCCGCCCGAAGTCGACGAGCGCGTCCATCGCGGCGCGCACGGTCCGCCCGGTGAACAGCACGTCGTCCACGAGCAGGATGCGCGTCCCGTCGACCGCGAAGGGCATGTCGGTGCCCTTCACCTCGGGATTCTCGAGCCCGCGGTCGAGGTCGTCGCGGTAGAGCGTGATGTCGACGACGCCGAAGGGCACGGGCGTCCCGCCCTCGATCTCCTGGAGCGCCCGGCGGATGCGCTGCGCGAGATGCACGCCGCGCGAGCGGATGCCCACCAGCGCGAGGCCCTGCGTGCCCTTGTTGCGCTCGAGGATCTCGTGCGCGATGCGCACGAGCGCCCGATGGATCGCCTGCGCGTCCATGACCTGGCGGCTGGCGGTCGGGCTCACGCCGCCGCGCTCCGGCAGGCGAAAAAAACGCCTCCGCGGCTCCGCCGGGAGGCGTGTGTGAACGTGCACAGCGAAGAGGGCGTCATAAGGATCCTTCCTGACCTCGCTGGGTCAAGTTAAAGGTTCCGATCTCGGGCTTTCCCCTCCCTACGCGCCCGCCGCGGCGCTGTCAAGCTCAGCCGCCGAGCCCCGGCGCCCAGAGGTAGAGGAAGCGCGGACCGGCGGGCAGGTCGCCGAACCAGCGCGCGGGCAGCAGGCTCACCTCGACGGGCGCACCGCCGCGCGCGTAGAGGTCGCGGCGCTGGCCGCCCGGCCGATGGTACCGCACGACGCGCGCCTCCTCGACGCCGGCGGCGCGGCGCGCCTCGGCGATCGCCTGGTGCAGGTCGCCGATCTCGTCGACGAGCCCCGCCTCGAGCGCCTGCGCGGCATCGAAGATGCGCCCGTCGGTGAGCTCGGCGAGCCGCGCTGTTGCGAGATGCGGCCGGCTCTCGCGCACGACGGCGATGAAACGCGCGTGGAGGGCGTCGAGCACGCGCTGCACGATGCGCCGCTCTTCGGGGGTGGGCGGGCGCAGCGGCGAGAGGAGGTCCTTGTGCGCTCCTGCCTTGTAGGTCTCATCGCGGATGCCGAGCTTCGCAAGCAGCCCGGCGAGATCGACGTTGGCGAGGATCACCCCGATCGACCCGGTGACCGTCGTCGGATGGGCCACGATGCGGTCGGCCGCGCACGCGACGTAGTAGCCCCCCGAGGCGGCGAGGTCGCCGAGCGAGGCCACGACGGGAATGCCCTGCTCGTGCTTGAAGCGCACGATCTCGGCGAAGATCTCGTCGCTCGCGGTCACCCCGCCCCCCGGGCTGTCGATGCGCAGCACGACCGCCCGGACGCGGGAGTCGTCCGCGGCCTTGGCGAGCGCCGCATGCACGGCGCCGAGCGTGCTCTCCTCCTCGACGAGCCCGAAGGCGCGCTTGCTCGGCTCGTCGGTGATGAGGCCCGTCACGTCGACGAGCAGCACCTTGGCGCGGCCCCGGCCCTCGACGACCTCCTCCTCGAGGGGGCCGCGCCCGCCGAGGCCGAGGGGGCTCTCGATGTGGAGAAAGCAGCCCGCCGCGCCGGCGAGCACGACGGCGAGGACGGCGAGCCGGCTCATCGCCTCACCCGTCCACCGCGGGCGAGCGCGTGGAGGTCGAGGACGCGGGCGAGCTCCTCCGGCGGCAGCACCCGCTCCTCCTCGAGCACCCGGCGAATCGGCACGCCGCGCGCCATCGCCCGCTTGAACAGCTCGGCCGCGCGGTCGTAGCCCACGACGGGGGCGATCGCCGTGACGAGCTGCCCGGTGAGCTCGGCGTACTCCCGGCAGCGCTCGACGTTCGCGCGGATGCCGCGGACGCACTTCTCGGCGAAGACGCGCGAGGCCGCCGCGGTCACCGCGATCGACTCGAGCAGCGCATGCGCGATCACGGGCATCATCACGTTGAGATCGAGGTTGCCGTTCATGCCCGCGATCGCGATCGTCGCGTCGTGGCCGATCACGAGCGCCGCCACCTGGTTGACGGCCTCGGGAATCACCGGGTTCACCTTCCCCGGCATGATGCTCGAGCCGGGCTGTGTCGCCGGCAGCTCGATCTCGTTGAGCCCCGTGCGCGCGCCCGAGGTGAGCAGCCGCAGGTCGTTGGCGATCTTCATGAGACCGACGGCGAGGGTGCGCAGCGCGCCCGAGACTTCCACCGCCGCGTCGCGGTTCTGCATCGCCTCGAAGCGGTTGGGCGCCGGCACGAAGGGGAGCCCGGTCATGCGCGCGAGCTCGGCCGTCACCGCCTCGCCGAAGCCCTCGGGCGCGTTGAGGCCGGTGCCCGCCGCGGTGCCGCCGATCGGGAGCTCGGCGAGGTGCGCGAGCCTGGCGCGCACGCGCGCGATCCCGTGCCGCACGACGCTGGCATAGCCCGAGAACTCCTGCCCGAGCGTGATCGGCACGGCGTCCTGGAGGTGGGTGCGCGCCGCCTTGACGACGTCGGCGAACGCCGCCGCCCGGTCCTCGAAGGCGGCCGCCAGCTCCTCGAGCGCCGGCAGCAGCGCGTGGGCGATCTCGCCGTAGGCCGCGACGTGGATGGCGGTGGGGAACACGTCGTTGGTGCTCTGGCCCATGTTGACGTGGTCGTTCGGGTGGATGCTGCGATCGCCGCGCACGCCGCCGGCGAGCTCGATCGCGCGGTTGGCGATCACCTCGTTGGCGTTCATGTTGGTGGAGGTCCCCGAGCCGGTCTGGAAGACGTCCACGACGAACTCGCCGTCGAAGCGGCCCTCCATCACCTCCGCGGCCGCCTGCGCGATGGCCGCGGCACGGCGCGCATCGAGGAGCCCGAGCCGCTCGTTCACGCGCGCACAGGCCGCCTTGACGGCACCGAGCGCGCGGATGAAGCTGCGCGGGAAGCGCAGGCCCGAGATCGGGAAGTTCTCGACCGCGCGCGCGGTCTGCGCGCCGTAGTACGCGTTCGCCGGGACCACCATCTCGCCCATGCTGTCGCGCTCGATGCGGGTATCGGTCATGCGGCGACTCCCTATCACCCGGCGCGCCGAAGGCAAGGGCGTCGGCCGGACTCGCTAGTGCGCGGGCTCGCGGGCGCGGCGGCTCGCGTGCTCGATCTGGATCGTGACGTGCTCGATGCGGAAGTCGCGCTCGCAGAGCTCGGCCATCGCCGCCAGGATGTCGTCGGGGCGCACGGTGCCGTCGGCGACGGCGTGCGCCGAGAGCGCGCAGCGTCCGGTGGTGAGGCTCCAGACGTGCAGGTCGTGCACCTCCTGCGTCCCCGGCACGGCTTCGAGCGCGCGCTGCAGCCGCTCGACGTCGACGTGCGCCGGCACGGCCTCCATGAGCACGTCGACGGCCTCGCGCACGAGCTGCCAGGAGCCGACCAGGATGAGCCCGGCGATCAGCGCCGCCGCGATCGCATCGGCCGGGTACCAGCCCGTGACGAGGATGACGGCGGCCGCGACCACGGCCCCCACCGACCCGAGGAGGTCGGCGAGCACGTGGAGGTAGGCCCCGCGGAGGTTGAGGCTCGCCTCCTGGTGGGGATTCAAGCGCCGCGCGACGAAGACGTTGGCGAGGAGGCCCAACGCCGCGACCACGAGCATGCCCCGGCCGGCCACGGGCTCTGGCGCACCCAGCCGACGCCACGCCTCGAGCGCGATGAAGATCACGACGACCCAGAGCGCCACCCCGTTCAAGAGCGCGGCGAGGATCTCGGCGCGGTAGTAGCCGAACGTCTTGCTCTGGCTCGCCGGCCGGGGCCCGATCCACAGCGCGAAGAGCGCGAGCGCGAGGGCGGCCACGTCGGTGAACATGTGCGCGGCGTCGCTCATGAGCGCCAGGCTGTTCGTGAGCCAGCCGCCCGCGAGCTCGCCCACGCAGAAGAGCCCGCACACCGCGAGACTCGTGCGCACCGCACTGAGCTCGCCCGCGTGGTCCCGGGACACGCCCACGGTCCAACGCCTATTCGGCGTCGTAGCGGAGCAGGGCGAAGACCTCGTGCGGCGCCAGCCGCCGTCGCCCGCCCAGGAAGGCGAGCTCGATGATGAACCCGCAGCCGACGACCTGTCCGCCGCAGCGGGCGACCAGCTCGAGCGCCGCCGCCGCCGTGCCGCCGGTGGCGAGCAGGTCGTCGATCAGGAGCACGCGATGCTGCGGCCCGAGCGCGTCGCGGTGGATCTCGAGCGCGTCGCGACCGTACTCGAGCTCGTAGCTCGCGGCGTAGGTCTCGTGCGGCAGCTTGCCCGGCTTGCGCACGACGGCCACCCCGGTGCCGAGCGCGTGCGCGACGGCGGCGCCGACGATGAACCCGCGCGACTCGATGCCGAGCACCATGTCCGCGCGGCCGCGAAAGTGCGCGGCGAAGGCGTCGACCGTGGCGCGGAAGGCGCCCGCGTCGGCGAGCAGCGGCGTGATGTCCTTGAAGACGATCCCCGGCTTCGGGAAGTCGCGGATGTCGCGCACGAAGCGCCTTAAGTCGGCCGTCTGGGTCATGGGCTCTTCTCTACCACAGCCGCCCCGCCCTGCGCCGCCGTCGCGGCCGGATCGGGGGGCAGGTAGTAGAGCGGATTGCGGGCGACGTTGTCCTGGCGCACCTCGAAGTGCAGGTTCGGCCCCGCGGTCTCGCCGCTCTCGCCCACGGTGGCGATCACGTCGCCCTGCCGCACGGTGTCGCCCGGGCGGACGCGGTTTTCCTGGTTGTGCGCGTAGACCGTGGCGTAGCCCGCGTCGTGCTCGAGGATGACGAGGTTCCCGTAGCCGCGCAGCGTGTCGGCGTAGAGCACGCGCCCGGCGCGGACGGCGCGCACGGGGGTGCCGGCCGGGCAGCTCAAGTCGATGCCGTCGTGGTGCCCTTCCCCGCGCGGGCCAAAGGGGGAGACGACCGTGGCGCCCGCCACCGGCCAGATAAACGGCATGGGCCCCGCCGGTAGCTCGCGCGCTGCCGGCCGGTCCGGGCGGGCGCGCTCGGGCGTGATCACCTCGACGGGGAGCTCGCGCGTCGCGTGCGGGATCACGATCACCTGCCCCACCTCGATGCGGTTCGGGTCGGTGAGGCCGTTTACCCGGGCGAGCTCCTGGTACGGCAGGCCGTACGCCTTGCCGATGCGATAGAGGTTCTCGCCCGGCCGCACGCGGTGCCGCAGCCCGGCCGGTCCCGCGCAGCCGACCGCCGCGAGCACCGCCACCGCCGCCGCCCCGCCGCGCACCGCTCGCTCCGTCAGGCCTCGTTCCACCCGTGGCGGCCGACCAGCCGCACGAAGCGGCAGCCGCCCAGGTACTCCTCGACGAGCCCCTCCGGGCGCTGCCGCAGCCGCACGAGCATCTGCAGCTCCTCCTCGCCCATCGGCAGCACGAGCGCCGCGCCCGGGGCGAGCTGGGCGAGCAGCGGGCGCGGGATCGCGGGGCCGGCGGCGGTGACGAGGATGCCGTCGTAGGGCGCGCGGGCCGACCAGCCGAGGGTGCCGTCGGCGACCTCGATCACGACGCGGTCGCCGAGCCCGAGCGCGGCGAGCGTCGCGCGGGCGCGCGCGGCGAGCGCCGGGATGCGCTCGAGCGAGATCACCTCCGCGCCCATCGTCGCCAACACCGCCGCCTGGTAGCCCGAGCCCGTGCCGACCTCGAGCACGCGCCCGCCGGCCGCGGGCAACTCGAGCGCCTGGCTCATGAGGGCAACCATGTACGGTTGGGAGATCGTCTGTCCCTCGCCGATCGGGAGCGGCGCGTCGGCATACGCGCGGGCGCGCACCTCGGGCGGGACGAAGCGCTCGCGCGGCAAAAGGCGCATCGCGGCCAGCACGCGCGCGTCCTGGATGCCGCGGGCGGCGAGCTGTTCGGCCACCATCCGCTCGCGCGCGGCCTCGGGGTTCACGGCCAGACCAGCGGGAGAGCCCGCAGCGCGTCGATGGACCGGTAGCTCGTCAGGTCGAGCTGGATCGGGGTCACGGAGACGAGCCCCTGCTGCACGGCGTGGAAGTCGGTGCCCTCCTCGGCGACGAAGTCGAGCTCGGCGCCCCCGATCCAGTAGTACTTCCGTCCCCGCGGATCGACCTTCTCGACCACCGCATCGCCGTAGCGCCGCCGGCCCATGCGGGTGAGCGCGAGCCCGCGCGGGCACTCGCCATCGGCGAGCTGCGGGACGTTCACGTTGAGGAGCGTGTCGGGCGGCAGCCCGTGGGCGAGCACCCAGCCGACGAGCCGCGCCGCGCACGCCGCGGCGGCCTCGAAGCGGAAGCTGCTCCGCCCGACCAGCGACACGGCGATCGACGGGATGCCGAGCAGCGTGCCCTCCATCGCCGCCGAGACCGTCCCGGAGTAGGTGACATCGTCCCCGAGGTTCGCCCCCGTGTTGATGCCCGAGGCGACGAGCGCCGGCCGGCGCGGGAGGATGCCGTTGATCGCGAGGTTCACGCAGTCGGTGGGCGTGCCGTCGACGGCGTAGCGGGACGGGCCCCGTTCGTAGACGCGCAACGGGCGGTGCAGCGTGAGCGCGTGGCTCGCCGCGCTCTGCTCCCGGTCGGGCGCCACCACCACCACCTCGCCCAGCGGCTCGAGCGCGGCGGCGAGCGCCGTGAGCCCTTCCGAGTGGATCCCGTCGTCGTTGGAGACCAGGATGAGCGGCCGCTGGTCCACCGCGGCAGGGTGCCACCAAGGCGGCGGCGCTGCAACTCGCCGCCGCCCCGGCGAGTCGGGGCGAGCCGATTTGAACGGCCGACCACTCGCACCCCAAGCGAGTGCGCTACCTGGCTGCGCCACGCCCCGGCGGCAGAAATGTGACGGACGGACGCAAATGCGTCGCCCGACGACTCGACCCTCTTAGAAGCCCGGCCGCGCGGAGTCAAGGTCGGGGAACGCGGGTCCGCTGCTAGAAGGCCAGTTTTTTGACTCGCACCGCAAGCCCGCCGCGGTGTCAATTTGGCCGCGCCCGGCAATGCCCTCGACACCCGGCCGACGCCGCGGCGTCGGGCACACGCGCCGGCGACGCTGGCGCGCGCGTTGCATCGCCCGGGGGTGCCGGAGGGCACGATGGCGCGCATCGCGAACGACACAACGGCCGAGGTGAACCGCACGCTGGGGGTCTCCGTTTCGGGCCTCGAGCCGGCGGGCGCGCGCTCGCCCGATGCGCTCGCCGAGCTCTTCGCCCCGGACATCGTGCTGCCCGAGCAGCTCGTCCAGGGCTTCCGCCGCGACAGCTTCGTCTCGGGCGAGAAGGCGCTCATGCTCGCCGTCCTCGAGGACGGCATCCGCTGCTTCCAGGAGCACCTGCGCAACCCCCGCTCGAATCCGCGCCTCCTCTCCCAGGAGGCCGAGGCGTGGATCCGCGCCGTCGACTACGACTGGCCCTTCTCCTTCAACAACGTCTGCGAGACCCTCGGCATCGACGCCGAGGCGCTGCGCGCGGCGCTGCTCAAGTGGAAGGCCGCGCGCCTGGCGGCGCTCGGCGACAGCAAGCCGACGCCGGCGGACAAGAAGGTCTACCGGCTCCATCTGCGCACCAAGCGGATGAGCGGCATCCGCTGAGCCCGTGGCGGGTTGCCCGCGGCGGCGGGCCCGCGTAGGAGAGGGCCGTGGCCGTCGTCGCCGTGAGCGGCTCGGCGTCCGGGATCGGGGCGGCCGTGCGGACGCGGCTCGAGCGCGCCGGGATGCGCGTGCTCGGCGTCGATCTCCGCGACGCCGAGGTGATCGCCGACCTCGCCACCGCCCTCGGCCGCGCAACCGCAGTCGACCGGATCGCGGCCGCCTGCACCGGCCGCCTCGACGGGCTCGTCGTGTGCGCCGGGGTCGGCCCGCAGGTCGAGCCGCAGGCGACCATCGTGTCGGTCGACTACTTCGGCGCGACCGCGCTGCTCGCCGGACTCAGGCCCGCGCTCGCCGCCGCGGCGCCGTCGGCCGCCGTGGCCGTGTCGTCCAACGCCGCAACCTTGCCCGGGGCCGAGAGCCCGCTCGTCGCCGCCTGTCTCGCCGACGACGAGGCGCAGGCGCGGCAGCTCGCGGCGAGCGCGACGGGTGCTGCGGTCTACGCGAGCGCGAAGCTCGCCCTCGCCCGCTGGGTGCGGCGGCACGCGCCCACCGCCGCGTGGGCGGGGGCCGGCGTGCGCCTCAACGCGGTCGCCCCGGGGGCGGTGCGCACGCCGCTGCTTTCCGGCGGCCTCGCCCACCCGCGCTACGGCCCGGCGATCCGTGCGCTGCCGATCCCGACCGGGGACTTCGGCACGCCCGAGCAGGTCGCCGCGGCGATCGCGTTTCTCCTCGGACCCGACGCCGCGTTCTGCTGCGGCAGCGTGCTCTACGTCGACGGCGGCACCGACGCGCTCGTGCGCGGCGACGCGTTCTGACGCGGGCTCACCCGCCGCCGGCGGGCGCCGGCCCGCCGTTCATGGTCTTCTTGAGCACCTGGCTCGCCTTGAAGGTGAGGACACGGCGCGCCGAGATGGTGATCTCCTCGCCGGTCTGGGGGTTGCGGCCCTTGCGCGGACGCTTTTCGTGGACGACGAAGTTTCCGAACCCCGAGATCTTGACCTTCTCCCCCTGCTCGAGCCGCTCCTTGACGATCTCGAAGAGCGACTCGACCACCTCGCTCGCCTCCTTCTTCGAGAAGCCGATGCGCTCGTAGAGCTGCTCGACGATGTCGGCCTTGGTCATCGTCACGGGACCGTCCTCCTATCTAGGACCGGAGCTCGAGCGCAAAGCGCTGGCGCAGATGCTCGCGCAGCCGTGCATGGAGGGCGTTCACCTCGTCGTCCGTGAGCGTGCGATCGGCCGCCCGGTAGGCGATGGTGAACGCGAGGCTCTTGCGGCCGGCGGCCACGGGGGCGCCCCGGTAGCAGTCGAACAGCCGCACCGACTCGATGCGCGGGTCGTTGAACGCCCGAACCTCCTGCACGATCGCATCGGCCAGAAACGCCTCGTCCACGACCGCCGCAATATCCCGCGTGACGGCGGGGAACCTCGGGACGGGACGCGGGATGGAGCGGCGCGGAACATAGTGAGCGACCCCCGCGAAGTCAAGCTCGGCGATCCAGACGTCGCCCGCAAGGTCGAAGCGCTCCGCCACCTCGGGATGGAGCGCACCGGCGAGACCGACCGCCCGGCCACCGAGCGCGACGGCGGCCGCCTTCCCCGGGTGGAGGAAGCCTGCGTCTTGGGTCGGCTCCCAGCGGATCGCGGCCTCCTCGCAGCCGAGCCCGGCGAGGAGGTTCCCGATCACGCCCTTCAAATCGAAGAAATCGACGCCGGGGCCCGTGCGCTCGACGCCCCGCGGCGGCCACGTGCCGTGGAGCAGCACGGCGATGGCGCGCGGCTCGCACCGGGCACCGTTCGCGTCCACGCCGTAGCCCTTGCCGAGCTCGAAGACGCCGACGAACGCCATCCCGCGCTCGAGGTTCGTGCGCAGCACCCGCAGCAGGCCGGCGAGCGGCGAGCGGCGGAGCTCGCCCGTCTCCGAGGAGAGCGGGTTGCGCACCGCCAGCGGGGCGAGCGCCCGCCCGACGAAGCCCGGGAGCACGCGGTTGGTCGCCGCGTCGGTGAACGCGAGCGTCACCGTTTCGGCGAGGCCCTCCGCGCAGAGCAGCCGCCGCATGCGCCGCAGCACGAGCCGCTCCGGGCTCTCCTCGCCGGCCACGACCGGCGCCTCGGGGAGGCTCACCGGCACGCGGTCGTAGCCGCCCAGCCGGGCGATCTCCTCGATCAGGTCCTCCTCGAGCCGCAGATCGGGGCGGAAGGACGGCGGGGTGACGACGAGCCCGTCGCCCTCCGTCCGGCAGCGCACGCCGAGGCGCGCGAGCCGACGTGCGGCCTCGGCCCGCGACACGGGGAGCCCCAGGATCGCGGTCGCCCGCCGCGGGCGAAGCCGCAGCACCGGCGGAGCGAGCGCGGCGAGGCCCGGCGCCTCCTCGACGAGCCCTCGGGCGACGCGCCCGCCCGCGAGCTGGGCCATGAGCGCCGCCGCGGCGTTGGCGGCCTCCGGCACGAGCGCCGGATCGACGCCGCGCTCGAAGCGGTAGGCGGCCTGCGAGGCAAGGCCGAGACGGCGCTGGGTGCGGCGGACGGCGGCCGCCGCGAAGCACGCGCTCTCGAGCAGCACGACGCGCGTGTCCGCGGTCACCTCGGAATCCCGTCCGCCCATGACGCCCGCGATCGCCACCGGGCCCCGCGCGTCGGCGATCACGAGGTCGTCGGCCGCGAGCACGCGCTCGATGCCGTCGAGGGTGACGAGGCGCTCGCCCGGGCGGGCGCGCCGCACGACGATCGTCCGCTCCGCGATCCGCTCGAGGTCGAAGGCATGGAGCGGCTGACCGCGCTCGAGCATCACGTAGTTGGTCGCATCGACGAGCGCGTTGATGGGCCGCATGCCGGAGCGCCTGAGGCGGAGCCGCACCTCGAGCGGCGAGGGGCCGACGCGCACCCCGCGCACCACGCGCGCGCCGTAGCGCGGGCAGAGGTCGGGCGCCTCGATGCGCAGCCGCACCTCGGCCGCGGCGGCTCCGCCCGCCTCGCGGGGACGCGGCCGCCGATGCCGCAGCCGCGCGCCGGTCACCGCCGCCACCTCGCGCGCGACGCCGAGGATCGAGAGGCAGTCGCCGCGGTTCGGCGTCACCTCGAGCTCGAGCACCGTGTCCGCGACGCCCGGCAGCTCCGCCACCGAGCGGCCGACGGGGGCGTCCTCCGGCAGCGCGAGGACCGTGCTCGCGTCGTCGCCGAGGCCGCACTCCGCCTCCGAGCAGAGGACCGCCCCCGACTCGACGCCGCGCACCGCGACGCCCGCCACCGCGCGCCCGTCGGCGAGCCGCGCCCCGGGCAGCGCGACCGCCACCCGCATCCCCGCCCGCAGCCCCGGCGCCCCCGAGACGACCGTGAGCGGCGGCCCGCTCACCTCCACGCGACAGACGCAAAGCTGCGCCGCCTCGGGGTGGGGCTCGACGGCGGCGAGGCGCCCGACGCGGATGCCGGGGTCGAGCCGTCCCACCTCCTCCACGGCCTCGACCTTGAGCCCGGCCATCACCAGGCGCTCGGCGAGCACCGCGACCGGATCGCGCCACGCGACGAACTCCGCGAGCCAGGCGAGCGGGACGCGCATCTGGGCTCAGCCCGGGAACTGCGCGAGAAAGCGGAGATCGTTCTCGAAGAACAGGCGCAGGTCCTCGAGCCCGTAGAGGAGCTGGGCGAGGCGGTCGATGCCCATCCCGAAGGCGAAGCCCCGCACCGCCTCGGGGTCGTAGCCCACGCTGCGCAGCACGTTCGGGTGGATCATGCCGGCGCCGACGATCTCGAGCCACCCGCTGCCGCGACAGACGCGACAGCCGGCCTCCGGTGCGCCCGTGGGGCAGCGCACGCAGGCGACGTCGACCTCGGCCGAGGGCTCGGTGAACGGGAAGAAGCTCGGCCGGAAGCGCACGCCCGCGCGCGTGCCGAAGAGCCGGCGGAGCGCGTGCGTGAGCACGCCCTTTAAGTCGGCGAAGCTCACCTGCTCGTCGACCATGAACCCCTCGACCTGGTGGAACATGGGCGAATGGGTCGCGTCGAGCTCGTCGCGCCGGTAGACGGTGCCCGGCACGACCACGCGCAGCGGGGGGGTGGTGCTGCGCATGACGCGGATCTGCACGGGCGAGGTGTGGGTGCGCAGCAGGCAGTCGTCGGCGCCGGCGAGGAACAGCGTGTCCTGCATGTCGCGCGCCGGATGATCGGGCGGGAAGTTGAGCGCGCCGAAGTTGTGGAACTCGTCCTCGATCTCGGGTCCCTCGACCACCCGAAATCCCATGGCGACGAAGACGTCGATCACCTCGTCCTCGACCGCGCGCAGCGGGTGCACGTGCCCGCGCGGCCGCCCGCGCCCGGGCATGGTCACGTCGAGGCGCTCCTCGGCGAGCCGACGCGCGAGCGCGGCCCGTCCGACGCGCTCCGCGGCTTCCGCGAGGCGCGCCTCGATGGCCGCCTTCACCTCGTTGGCGAGCGCCCCCACCTGCGGGCGCTCGGCCGGCGGCAGCGCGCCGAGCCCGCGCAGGATCGCGTTGAGGGAGCCCTTGCGCCCGAGGAACCGCACGCGCACGGCCTCGACGTCCTCGGGCGCGCGACACGCGGCGGTCGCCGCCTCCGCCTCCGCCCGCAGCGCTGCCAGCCGTTCGCGCAACGTCGAGCCCGTGCGAATGCTCCGCCCGCGGCTACACGCCGCCTACGCCGAGGCGGCCGGCACGTGCGCCCGCGCGAGCCCCACGACCTCGGCGAACGCCGTCGGGTCGTCGACGGCGAGCGCGGCGAGCATCTTGCGGTCGAGCGCGACACCCGCCGCCTTGAGGCCCGCGACCAGGCGGCTGTAGGAGAGCCCGTGGGGGCGGGCGGCGGCGTTGATGCGCACCACCCACAGCGAGCGGAGGTCGCGCTTGCGCTGCTTGCGGTCGCGGTAGGCGTAGGTGAGCCCCCGCTCGACGGTCTCGCGGGCCTGGCGATAGGTCTTGCGGCGGCCGCCGACGTAGCCCTTCGCGAGCTTCATGATCTTCTTGTGGCGGCGCCGCGTCTTCGGGCCGCCCTTGGCGCGTGGCATGGCTCTCAGTCCTCCTGCCGGATCGTCACAGGTACGGGAGCAGGCGCCGGATCGCCCGCGCGTTCGTCGGGTCGACGAGCGCCGCGCGGCGGAGCCGCCGCTTCTGCTTGCGCGTCTTCGCCGAGAGCAGATGGCGCAGGTAGCCGCGCCGCCGCTTGAGCTTTCCTTTTCCGGTCACCCCGAAGCGCTTGGCGGCGCCCCGGCTCGTCTTGAGCTTGGGCATGGTCGCTCTCCTCATCACTTGGCCACGAGCATCATCGACATCGTACGGCCCTCGAGGCGGGCGGGCTGGTCGACGACCGCCACGTCGGCCACCGCCTCGGCGATCCGATCGAGCATGGCCTTGCCCAGCTCGGGATGCGTGATCTGGCGGCCGCGGAAGAACACCGTCACCTTCACCCGGTGCCCGTCGGCGAGGAACCCGCGGATGTGGCCCACCTTGAAATCGACGTCGTGCGTGCTCGTGAGCGAGCCCACCTTCACTTCCTTCAGCACGCTCGCCGCGCCCTTCTTGCGCCCCTCCTGCGCCTTCTTCTTCATCTGGTAGCGGTACTTGCCGTAATCCATGATCCGGCAGACCGGGGGCGTGGCGTTCGCCGCGACCTCGACCAGGTCGAGGTCGCGCTGCTGGGCGAGGCGCTGCGCCTCCTCGGGGCGCATGACGCCGAGCTGCGTGCCGTCGGCGTCGATCACCCGCACCTCGCGGGCGCGAATCTGGCTGTTGACCCGAACCTTGTCGTCGATCTTGGCTATGGGGCACCTCCCGGCGGGCGGGCCTCGGCCCGCAGCCGCTCCACGAAGACGTCGAGGGCAACGGCGTCTTGCTGGGCGCCGCCGCGGCGCGGCGCGACGCTGTGGGCCTGGGCCTCGCGTTCGCCCACGACGGCCATCACCGGCACCTTCTGGAGCTGCGCCTCGCGGATCTTGTAGCTGAGCTTCTCGTTGCGCAGGTCGGCAGCCGCCCGCAGCCCCGCCGCGCGGCACGCCGCCTCGACCTGCTGCGCCCAGGCGTGGACCTTCTCGCTCACCGGCAGCACGCGCACCTGCTCCGGCGCCAGCCACAGCGGCAGCGCGCCCGCGGTGTGCTCGAGCAGGATCGCGATGAAGCGCTCGATCGAGCCCAGCACGGCGCGATGGATCATCACCGGCGTCGCCTCGCTGCCGTCGGCGGTGACGTAGGCGAGGCCGAAGCGCTCGGGCATCGCGCAGTCGATCTGCACCGTGGCGAGCGTCCACGAGCGCTCGAGCACGTCGCGGAAGTCGAAGCCGATCTTGGGCCCGTAGAAGGCGCCGTCGCCGGGGAGCACCGTGACTGGATACCCGGCCCGCTCGACCGCGCGCCGCAGCGCCGCCTCCGCCGCGTCCCACCGCTCGACGCGCCCGAGGAACTTTTCGGGCCGGGTCTGCAGGGTCACCTCGACGCGGTCGAAGCCGAACGCGCCGTAGACCTCGCGCACCATGGCGATGAACGCCGCGAGCTCGTCGTCGAGCTGCTCGGGCGCACAGAAGATGTGCGCGTCGTCCTGCGCGAGCGAGCGCACGCGGGTGAGGCCCGAGAGCGTGCCCGACGGCTCGAAGCGGTGGAGGCGGCTGAAGTCCGCGAAGCGCACCGGGAGATCCCGGTAGGAGTGCTTGCGCGTGGCGAAGAGATAGCAGTGGCCCGGGCAGTTCATCGGCTTGACGCCGTACTCCTCGTCGCCGGCGGTCACGAGGAACATGTCGTCGCGGAACAGCTCGTAGTGCCCGGAGGTCTTGTAGAGCGCGGTCTTGTAGAGGAGCGGGGTGATCACCTCCGCGTAGCCGAAGCGGGCGTAGAGCCCGCGCATCCACTGGATGAGCGTGTTGTAGACGATCGCGCCCCGCGGGTGGAAGAACGGCGAGCCGGGCGCGATCGGGTGCAGCGAGAAGAGGTCGAGCACCTGCCCCAGGCGGCGGTGGTCGCGCTGGCGCGCCTGCTCGAGGCGCTCGAGATGCGCCTCGAGGTCCCGCGGGCTCGCCCACGCCGTACCGTAGATGCGCTGGAGCATCTCGTTGCGCGCATCGCCGCGCCAGTAGGCGCCGGCCACGCTCGTGAGCTTGAAGGCGAGGGGAATGCGGCCGGTCGACGGCACGTGCGGGCCCCGGCAGAGGTCGACGAACTCGCCCTGGCGGTAGAGCGAGACGATCGCGTCGGGAATGCCCTCGAGGATCTCCACCTTGTAGCGCTCGCCGAGCGAGCGGAAGAGCGCGATGGCCTCGGCCTTCGCCACCTCCTCGCGCACAACGGGCAGGTCCTCGGCGACGATCGCCCGCATGGTCTCCTCGATGCGGGCGAGGTCCTCGGGCGTGAAGCCCTGCGGGCGCTTGAAGTCGTAGTAGAAGCCGTTCTCGATCACGGGGCCGATCGTGATCTCCGTCTCCGGAAAGAGCCGCTTGACCGCCTGCGCCATCAGGTGCGCGCAGGAGTGGCGGATGACCTCGAGCCCTTCGGGCGAATCGGGCAGCACCGGCGCGAGCCGGCAGTCCTCGACCAGCGGCCGCGCGAGGTCGACGATCTGCCGGGCGGTCCCCTCGACGCGCGCCGCCACCGCCCGCTCGACGGCCCGCCGCGAGGCGCCGTTGCGCGCGGCGTGCGCCCGCAGCGCCTCGCCCGCACCGATGCCCGCCGGAAGGCGCTCGACGGCTCCGCTGTCGAACGTCACGGTGATCTCTGCCATCCGGGGCTACTCGGGGGGCCGGGGCGGGAGCACGAGAGTAGGCACGGGCGGGATTGAACCGCCGGCCTCTTCCGCGTCAAGGAAGCGCTCTCCCACTGAGCTACGTGCCTGGCTGCCGCAAAATCAAGAGGTCGTTTCGGTACCAAGGGCTCCGGGACGTGTCAAGGCAAATACCGCCCGCCAAAGCTTGTGGCCGCCGAGGGGGCCCGGTAGAAGCCTCCCGTGTCGCAGGAGCGGCTCTTCGCGGCGTTTTTCTTCGCGGTGCTGCTCTTCCTGCTCTACCAGCTCTTCCTCTTCCTGGCGGCGTTCTTCGTGCCGCTGTTCTGGGCCGTGATCCTGGCGCTCACCTTCTCGCCGCTCACCACCCGCCTCGTGCGTCTCTTCCGCGGCTCGCGCACCGCGGCCGCCTCGGTGCTGCTGCTCGCCGTGATCGCGCTCGCGATCGTCCCCTCGTTCCTGCTGGGCTCGCTGCTGGTGCGGCAGGCCGCCGGCGCCTACGTCCGCGCGCAGCGCGCGGTGGCCGACGGGCACGTCACGGCGCTCGTCGCGAGCCTGCGCGACTCGCCCGTGGGCGTCCTCTGGGGCCATCTCGGCCCCCTGCTCGACCGCTTCTCGATCGACCTCTCGGAGATCCTGCTGCGCGCCACCAACTGGCTCTCGACGCAGATCGTCGACCAGGCGACGGCGCTCGCGCGCAACGTGCTCGTCACCGTCTTCGACCTCGTGCTCACGCTGGTGGCGCTCTTCTTCTTCTTCCGCGACGGGGAGCGCATGGCCGCGGTGGTCCGCAGCCTCATTCCGATGGAGCCCGCGCACAAGGATGCCGTCTTCGCGCGGCTCTACGACACGCTCACCGCGGTCGTGCAGAGCATGGTTCTCACCGCCGTGGGCCAGGGGACCCTCGCGGGCATCGGCTACTGGCTGATCGCGGGCTTCGACTTCAGCGTCTTCCTGGGCTTCGTCACCGGCCTCGCCTCGTTCCTGCCGCTCGCCGGACCGGCGTTCATCTGGGCCGGCGCCGCGCTCTACCTCGGGCTCACCGGGGCGACGTGGCGGGCGCTCGGGCTCGTCGCCTGGGGCGCGCTCGTGGTGAGCACCGCCGACAACTTCATCAAGCCGCTCGTGATCGGGGCGCGGGTGAACCTGCCGACGTTCCTGCTCCTCTTCACGCTGCTCGGCGGGCTCAAGGTCTACGGCTTCATGGGCGTCTTCCTGGGACCGGTCGTGCTCGCGCTCCTGCTCGAGTTTCTGGAGATCTACCGCGAGAGCTACGAGGCGCCGGCGTCGGCGCGGTGAGGGCCACCGGGGGGTGCACCGGCCGGGAGCCCGAGGCCCGAGCGAAGCAGCCGCTCGGCCTGATCGACGATCTCGCGCACGATCTCGCCGGCGGGCTTGATCTCGCGAAACGCGCCCACGCCCTGGCCGGCAGGAAAGCAGGTCCGTTCGGGATCGGCTTCGGGCTCCCAGTAGCTCATCACGTGGCGCTGCGCGGAGATCATGAGCTGCTCGGGAAAGCGCCGGATCTTCCCGGGGTCGGCCTCGTGCTCGGCGATGTAGGCGTTGCGCAGGGCCCGCAGCGGCTTGCCCGAGTAGCAGCGCGTGCGCACGGTGTCGTCCTGCTTCGCCGCGACCAGGGCCTCGCGGTACTGCCGGGCGGCCGTGGCCTCGGGCGTGGCGATGAAGCGCGTGCCGATCACCACGCCCTGGGCGCCGAGCGCGAGCGCGGCCACGAGCCCGCGCCCGTCGACGATGCCGCCCGCGGCGACCACCGGAATCCGCACGGCGTCGACCACCTGCGGGACGAGCGCGAGCGTGCCGATCTCGCCGGTGTGCCCGCCCGCTTCGGTGCCCTGCGCGGCCACCACGTCCGCCCCGGCCGCCTCGGCGCGCTGCGCGTGCTTGACCCGCCCCGCCATCACCATGATCTTGAGGCCGTGCCGCTTCATCTCGGGCACCTGCGCCTCGGGCACGGCGAGCCCGGCCACGAAGACCGGCACGCCCTCGTCGTAGAGCACGGGCAGGTGCGGGAGCAGCATCTGCGGCAACGGTGCCAGCAGGTCGACGCCGAAGGGGCGGTCGGTGAGCGCGCGCACCCGGCGGATCTCCGCGCGCAGCTCCTCGGGCGCGAGGTTGGCGGCACCGATCACGCCGAGCCCGCCCGCGTTCGAGACCGCGGCGACGAGCGGCGCCATCGACACGCCACCCATCCCGGCGAGGATGATCGGCACGTCGATGCCGAAGAGGTCGCAGATCGGCGTGCGCAGTCGCGCCGGCATGCACGCGATCTACCGCCGCGAACCGGCGAGGGTCAATCGGCTCCTGGGCCACCGGACGCCGCGGGCAGAGGCTCGTGCCGACTTGACAGTCGGCACGCCGCCGTGAGACCGGCCCGGTGATGCCTCCGCTGCCCGTTCTGGTCGGCGCCGGCGAGACCGTCGACCGGCCCCACGACCCCGTGCTCGGCAAGGAGCCGCTCGCGCTGATGGAAGAGGCGGCGCGACGGGCGGCCGAGGATGCCGGCGGCGGCGCGCGGCTGCTCGCGGCCCTCGATACCGTGGCGGTGGTCGCCAACATCTTCCACGACTACGGGGACACGCCGACGATGCTCGCCGAGCGCCTCGGCTGCCGCCCCGCCCGCCGGCTCCTCACCACCTGGGGCGGCAACACGCCGCAGTCGCTCGTGAATCACCTCTGCGACGAGATCGCCGCCGGCCGCAGCGAGGCCGCGCTCGTCGTGGGCGCCGAGGCCGCGCAGACGATGCGGGCGCTCGGCCGGCTCGGCCGCACGCCCGCCTGGACGCCGCCCAGAGAGAGCAGCGCCCCGCGCTGGGGCGATACGCGGCCCATGAGCACGGAGCTCGAGGTCCGCCACGGCGCGCGCGAGCCGCTGGTGACCTTCGCGATGGTGGAGAACGCGTTTCGGGCGGCGCGCGGGCAGTCGCTCGAGGACGAGCGCCGCGAGATGGGGGCGTTCGGCGCCCGCTGCGCGGCCGTCGCCGCCGACAACCCTTACGCCTGGTTCCGCGACCGCAAGGACGCCCACACGATCGCCACCGTCACCGCCGAGAACCGCCTGGTCGGCTTCCCGTTCACCAAGTACATGAACGCCATGCTGGAGGTGAACCAAGGCGCGGCGCTCTTGCTGCTCGCCGAGCCGGCCGCGCGCCGCCACGCGCTCCCGGCCGACCGCTGGATCTACCCCTGGGCGGGCGTCGACGTGGCCGAGCTCTGGTTTCTCACCGAGCGCCGCGACTACCACACGCTGCCGGGCCTCGAGCGCGCCGCCGCCGAGCTGCTCGCGACGGCCGACGTGCCGCTCGCCCGCATCCGCCACCTCGACCTGTACAGTTGCTTCCCGGTGGCGCCGCGGCTCACCGCCGCGATGCTCGGGCTCGCGCCCGACGATCCGCGGCCGCTCACCGCCGCCGGCGGGCTGCCGTGGTTCGGCGGGCCCGGCAACAACTACGCGACGCATGCGATCGCGGCGCTCCTGCGCCAGCTCCGCGCCGACCGCGACGGTTTCGGCCTCTGCCACGCGCTCGGCTGGACGATGAGCAAGCACGCCCTCGGCCTCTACGCCGCCGCGCCCCCGCCGCGCGGCTGGCAGCGGGCCGGGGGGCCAGCGCTGCAGCGCTGGGTGGACGCGCTCCCCCACCCGGCCCTGGTCGAGGAGCCGAGCGGCACCGGCGTCGTCGAGGCCTACACCGTGGTGCACGGCCGCGACGGCGCCCCCGAGCGCGGCGTCGTCATCGGCCGGCTCGACGACGGCCGCCGCTTCATCGCGACCCTGCCCGCCGACCGCGCCGTGCTCGAGGGCATGGAGCGCGTCGAGGGCGTGGGCCGCCCGGGGCGCGTGCGCAGCGTCGGAGGCCGCAACGTCTTCGATCCGTCCTGAGGCCGCTCAGCGCAGTCGGTAGAGGTCGGCGGTCCGCCCCTTCGACAGCGGCACCTGCGCTTCACGGACGCCGCAGCGCTCAAGCGTCGGGGCCGCCTCCGGCAGGACGTCGCCGTCGAGCACGACGAGCCAGTCGGCCCGGCCGGCGCACAGGGCGCTCAGGTGCCCCGCGTCGACCGGAAACGGCACCTCGACGCGCCGCCCGCCGGCGTAGTAGGCGACGCGAAGATCGCGTGCTGCGATCGTCTGGTGGAGCCCGCCCCGGCGGGCGATCTCGCGGCCGGCCACCCGCACCCACCCTGCGGCCTCGGATGCGCCGAGCGCCTTGCCGACCGCGAGGAGGGCGAGCGCCGCGGCCGCGGCACGCGCCCCGGCACGGCTCGCGCGCGCGAGCAGCGCCCACAGCCACGCGAAGCCGTCGCCCGACCACACCATCGCAAGCCCGACGACGCCGGCGTAGAAGCGGCGGTCGACGTAGGTGAGCGCAAACAGCGCCACGTAGGACCAGACGACCGCGTGCAGCAGCCGCTCGACCGCGGGCGCCCGCGCGCGGCCGCGCCCGAGGCCGACGACGCACAACGGCACGAAGGCGACGAAGAGGCAGTCGGCGAAGGCGAGGAACGTCCGGCCCGAGTCGACGAGGAGCTTTTTGGCGAACGCGCGCGGGCGGGCGCGCACGACGGCCAAAAGCCCGGTGCGGTCGCTCTCGGCCTGAGAGACGACCGCGCCCTCCCCGCTCGCGGCACGGATGCCGAGGCTCAGCACGTTCGCCGTCTTGCGCGAGAGGATCCATCGCTGCGTGTCGCCGCGGAGGTAGAGCACGTAGGGCGCAGCCACCACGATCGCCGCCGCGACGAGCGCCCCGGCGGCGACCCGGCGCCCGGCGGCCGCGAGCACCAAGCCGAGCGGCAGCACGAGGACGAGCCCCTCGGGCCGCACGAGGTAGGCCGATCCCGTGGCGAGGCCGGCGAGCACCGGAGCGAGGCGTCGCCCGCCAACGAGCGCGGCGGCGGCCGCCCACACAGCGAGCAGCAAAAGGAGGCCGTAGAGCGCCTCGCTGCGCACGTCCGCCGCGTAGCGCGCCGGATAAGGCGCGAGCGCGAGACCGAACAGCGCGGCCGCAAACGCGACGTCGTCGAGCCCCGCAAGCTCGGCGATCCCCGCCAGCGGCACGACCCCGAGCGCCCCGGCGATCAGCGACACCGCCCGCCCCGCCCGCTCCCATCCGCCCACCACGGGCTCCACCGCCGCGATGACGGCCGGGTAGCCCGGGGGATAGAAAGACGCGAGCGCCCGCTGCCAGGCGCCGGCGCGCAGGAGGTGCGCGGCCTCGAGGTACTGGACGCCGTCGGCGCTGATCACCTCGCCACGAGCGGCCACCCCGAGCCGGAGCCCGAGCGCGCAGCCGAGCGCGAGCAGGACGATGCGGCGGCGGCTCAGACCCGTCCCCAGGCGACCTGGGCCTGTCCCGGGATGCGCAGCACGTCGCCCGTGCGGAAGGGCTCGACGCGGCGACCCACGGCCTCGATCAGGCGCGCGCGCTCGGCGGGCGAGAGGTCGGCGAGGGCGGGCGCGAGCGGGCCCGCCAGCTCGGCGGCCATCGCCCAGCACTCCGCGCCGTCGCGCGCGAACAGCGAGAGCAGCACGCGCTCCTGTTGCACCGCCTGAAAGCCGGCCGCGAGCAGCGCGCGGGCGAGCGCGCCGTCGGTCGAGAGGTGAAACGGCCCCGGGGCGCCCGGGTCGGGCGCGGCGACCGGCCGCAGCGCCGCCGCTTCCTCCATGGCGATCGTGAACCACGGATTCGAGTCGGGCGGCGCCCAGCCCGCCACCGCAATCCGCCCGCCCGGCACGAGCGCCGCGCGTAGCCGGGCGAGCGCGGCCACCACGTCGGCGAGGAAGATGAGGCTGAAGCGGCCGAGGACCACCTCGAACCCCTCGGGCTCGAGCGGCACCGTGCGCACGTCGCCGGCGCGGAACTCGACGTGCGCGAGCCCGAGGGCGGCCGCACGCTCGCGCGCGGCAGCGAGCATGACCTCCGAGAGATCGAGGCCGACGACGCGCCCGTGCGGCCCGACCAGCACCGCCACCTGCAGCGTGGGATCGCCCATGCCGCAGCCCACGTCGAGCACGCGCTGCCCGGGGCCGATCTCCGCGACCGCCGCCATGCGCAGCGAGACGGGCCAGGTGAACGTGCCGAGCAGCGGCTCCCACCGCCGCCAGCCGCCGGCCGTCGCCGATCCCTGTCGCTCCTCGGCCATCGGCTAGGCGCCGGGCACGAGCGGCGGAATGCCCGTCCCGGCGGTGAGGCCGCCGTCGACGACGAGCGTCGTGCCGGTCACGTAGGACGCCTCGTCGGAGGCGAGGAAGAGGATCGCGTGCGCGATCTCCTCCGGTCGCCCGAGCCGACCCAGGGGCACCGCGGCACCGAGGGTCGCCGCGCGCTCCGGGGCGCGCCCGAGCGCGCGGGCGAGCGCCGGGGTGTCGACGAGCCCGGGGCAGACCGCGTTCACCCGCACGCCGGCCGCCGCGACCTCGAGCGCGGCGGCGCGCGTGAAATTGACGAGCCCCGCCTTGGCGGCGTTGTACGCGGCGAGCCCCCGGTCGCCGGCGAGCCCCGAGACCGACGCGACGTGCACCACCGCGCCGCCCCCGCGCAGATGCGGCAGCGCGGCCCGCAGCGCCGTGAACGCGGGCGTGAGCGTCACGGCGAGCGTGCGCTCCCAGGCCGCGGGCTCGAGCTGCGCGATCGGCCCTGCGGCGGCGGCGAACGCGTTCGACACGAGGATGTCGAGGCGGCCGTGCGCGGCGGCCGCGCGTGCGACCGTCGCCGTAAGCGCGGCGGCGTCGGCCACGTCGGTGACGGCGAGCTCGCCGCCGCACGCCGTCGCGACCGCCGCCCCCCGCTCCCGATCGAGGTCCACCACGACGACGCGCGCGCCCTCCTGGGCGAGCGCCCGCGCCGTCGCCGCGCCGATGCCCGAGGCGCCCCCGGTCACCAGGGCGACGCGTCCGGCGAAGCGAGCCGCCATGGGCTCTCCGCTTAGCACCCCGCGCTGCGCTGCAAAAGCGCTTGCGGCCCCCGCCGCCGGGGGCTAGTCACGCCGCATGCCCTTCCTCACCCACGCCGGCGTCTCGCTCCGCTACGACCGCGCCGGCAGCGGCCCCGCGGTGCTCTTCGTCCACGGCTGGACGTGCAACCGCACGTTCTGGGAGCGCCAGGTCGTGGGGCTGCGCGACCGCTTCACGGCGATCACCGTCGACCTGCGCGGACACGGCGAGTCGTCGCGGCCGCCGAAGGGCTACGGCATCGGCGCGCTCGCCGGCGACCTCGAGGCGCTCGTGCGCGCGCTCGGCGTGCCGCGCATCGCGGTCGTCGGCTGGTCGCTCGGGGGGATGGTGGCCCTCGAGCTCGCCCGGCGCCTCGGCGCGCGGGTGAGCGCGCTCGGGCTCGTCGGCACGACGGCGGGCGGCCTGGGCGACCCGGACAACCCGCTTGCGCAGCCGCGGGCCCGCGCCGAGCTGGCGCCGCGGATCGCGGCCGACTTCCGCGGCTTCATCCGCGAGTTCACGCCGAGCCTCTTCAAGGCCGGCGCGGCCTCGCCGCTCTTGCCGTGGGCGCTCGCGCAGACGCAGAAGACGGCGCCGCACGTGGCGGCCGCGTGCTTCGAGAGCGTCTTCGACTTCGATGCGCGGCCCTTCCTCGGCGAGCTGCGGGTGCCGACCGCCGTGCTGCACGGCCGCGCCGACGCGCTCTTCCCCCTCGCCCACGCCGAGCACCTCGCCGCGCACATCCCGGGCGCCAGGCTCACGGTCTTCGAGGAGAGCGGCCATGCGCCGCACCTCGAGGAGCCGGAGGCGTTCAACACGGCGCTGGCGACGCTGCTCGGGGGTTGAGCCGCGTCACTCGACGAGGTGCCCGATGCGCTCCCAGCGCACCCAGCGATCCGGGCCGTCCCACGACCAGTAGATGACGATCGCCTGGCCCTTGATGTCCGCGAGCGGCACGGGGCCCCAGAAGCGCGAGTCGTAGCTCTGATCGCGGTTGTCCCCCATCACGAACACCGTGCCCTTGGGGACCGTGTAGGGACCGTAGGTATCGAGCGGCGAGTGGATGGCGCTGTAGTGCGCGTGCGGATCGGGCACGGGCTTGCCGTCGATGAAGAGCTGGCGGTCGCGCAGCTCGACGGTCTCGCCCTCGGTGGCGATCACGCGCTTGATGAAGTCCTTGCTGCGATCCTTGGGCCAGATGAACACGACGACGTCGCCGCGCTCGGGCTTGCGCAGCCCCGGGAGCTGGCCCAAGGAGCGCTGCGTGAGCGGAATCTCGAGCCGCGGGCCGTAGATGAACTTGTTGACGAGGATGTGATCGCCGATCTGGAGGGTCGGCAGCATGGAGCCCGACGGGATCTTGAACGCCTGCACCACGAACGTGCGCAGCGCGAGCGCAAGCAGGAGCGCCGTGCCGAGCGCCTCGACGTACTCGCGCCGCGTGGACTTCCGTCGCGCCGGAGCGCGGGCCGGCGGCGCGGGTACCCTCGCCTGGCGCTCAGGCTTCATGCGCGCGGCCCATACCAGCCCGACATCCTAGACGACGCCGCCCTCAACCGCCACCCTTGAGCACGGCGAGGAAGGCCTCCTGCGGGATCTCCACACGGCCCACCTGCTTCATCCGCTTCTTCCCCTCCTTCTGCTTCTCGAGGAGCTTGCGCTTGCGGGTGATGTCGCCGCCGTAGCACTTGGCGGTCACGTTCTTGCGCAGCGCCTTCACCGTGTCGCGCGCGATCACCTTGGCCCCGATCGCCGCCTGGATCACGACCTCGAACATCTGCCGCGGGATCAGCTCGCGCAGCCGCCCGCAGAGCTCGCGGCCGCGCGCGTAGGCGTGGTCCCGGTGGACGATCGCGGAGAGCGCGTCGACGGGCTCGCCGTTGATCAGGATGTCGAGCTTCACGAGGTTCGACGGCCGGAAGTCGAGGTACTCGTAGTCCATCGACGCGTAGCCCTTCGTGAGCGACTTGAGCTTGTCGTAGAAGTCCATGACGATCTCCGCGAGCGGCAGCTCGTAGGTGAGCATCGCACGCGTCTCGCCGAGATACCGCAGATCCCGCTGTTCGCCGCGGCGCTCCTGGCAGAGCGCGAGGACATTGCCGAGGAACTCCGTCGGGAGGTGGATGGTGGCGCGGATGTAGGGCTCCTCGATGTGCGCGATGCGCACCGGCGGCGGCAGCTTGGCCGGGCTGTCGATCACCGCGGCGGTGCCGTCGGTGTGCACGACCCGGTAGGCCACCGTCGGCGCCGTGGTGACGAGGTCGAGCCCGAACTCGCGCTCGAGCCGCTCCTGCACGATCTCCATGTGGAGGAGGCCGAGGAAGCCGCAGCGGAAGCCGAAGCCGAGCGCGAGCGAGGTCTCGGGCTCGTAGGTGAACGAGGCGTCGTTCAGCCGCAGCTTCTCGACCGCGTCGCGGAGCGCGTCGTACTGCGTGGAGTCCGCCGGGTAGAGCCCGCTGAAGACCATCGGCTTGACCGGCCGGAAGCCCGGCAGCGGCGCCCCGGCCGGCCGCTCGGCGTCGGTCACGGTGTCGCCGATGCGCGTGTCGGCGACCTCCTTGATGCCGGCGCTGAGGATGCCCACCTCGCCCGGGCCGAGGGCGGCCACCTCGACCGCCCGCGGGGCGAGCACGCAGAGCCGGGTCACCTGGAAGCTCCGGCCCGTCGCCATGAAGCGGATCGCCTGGCCCCGGCGCAGCGTGCCGTCGACGACCCGGACGAGCACGATGGCCCCGTGGTAGGGGTCGAACCACGAATCGAAGACGAGCGCGCGCGTGGGCGCCGCGGCATCCCCGCGCGGCGGCGGGATCTCGCGGACGATGGCCTCGAGGATCTCCTCGGTGCCGATGCCCTCCTTGGCGCTCGCGAGGATCGCCCGCGAGGCGTCGAGGCCGATGATTTCCTCGATCTGCCGGCGCACCCCCTCCGGATCGGCCGACGGGAGGTCGATCTTGTTGAGCACGGGCACGATGGCGTGATCGTGCTCGAGCGCCAGGTAGACGTTGGCGAGCGTCTGCGCCTGCACGCCCTGCGTGGCGTCGACGACGAGGATCGCCCCCTCGCATGCCGCGAGGCTGCGCGAGACCTCGTAGGTGAAGTCGACGTGGCCCGGGGTGTCGATGAGATTGAGCACGTAGTCCAAGCCGTCGCGCGCCCGATAGGCGAGCCGCACCGTGCGCGCCTTGATCGTGATGCCGCGCTCGCGCTCGAGGTCCATGTCGTCGAGGAACTGCGCGGCCATCTCGCGGCGTGAGACGGCGCCCGTGCGCTCGAGGAGCCGGTCGGCGAGCGTGGACTTGCCGTGATCGATGTGCGCGATGATCGAGAAGTTGCGGATGCGCGCGGTGTCCACCGGTCAGCCGAGCCGCTCCCGGAACCACGCGACCGTGCGTTCGAGCCCCTCGGCGAGCGACACCTCCGGCCGCCAGCCGAGCTCGGCGGCGGCCCGCCGCGGGTCGACGACGCTGCGGCGCTGCTCGCCCGGCTTGGCCTCGCCGTGGCGGACCGGCGAGCGGCTGCCGGTGGCCGCGAGGAGGAGGCGCGCGAGCGTGTTCACGTCGGTCTCGATCCCGGTGCCGATGTTGAACGGGCCGGTGGCGCGGCTCGTGAGCGCGAGGAGATTCGCCCGCGCCACGTCCTCCACGTAGACGTAGTCGCGCGTCTGGCACCCGTCGCCGTTCACCGTGACCGGCTCTCCGCGCAGCATGCGCCCGGTGAAGATCGCGACCACGCCCGCCTCGCCGTGGGGATCCTGGCGGGGCCCGTAGACGTTCGCGTAGCGCAGCGCGACGAACGGGATGTGATATTCCGCCTGATAGAAAAACGCATAGAGCTCCCCGGCGCGCTTGCTCACCCCGTAGGGGCTCACGGGGTTCGTGGGATGGCTCTCCGGGGCGGGGAACACCTCCTGCTCGCCGTAGACCGCGCCGCCCGAGGAGACGAAGAGCACGCGGCGGACGTTGGCGCGTCGCGCCCCTTCGAGCAGGTTGATCGTGCCGAGGATGTTGGTGCGCGCATCGAAGAGCGGATCGGCGACCGAGCGGCGGACGTCCATCTGCGCCGCATGATGGCTCACGGCCGCCGGCCGCTCGTCGCGGACGAGGTCGACGAGCCGGGGGTCGGTCACGTCGAGCTCGACGAGGCGCGCCTTGGGGTGGACGTTCTCGCGGCGCCCCGTCGACAGGTCGTCGACCACCACGACGTCGTGCCCCGCCGCCACCAGCGCGTCGACCACGTGCGAGCCGATGAAGCCCGCGCCGCCGGTCACCAGCACCTTCATGCGGGCGGCAGCACCTTGGTGCGGAAGTACTCGATCGTGCGCCGCAGGCCCTCCTCGAGCCCCACCTTGGGCTCCCATCCGAGCAGCGTGCGGGCGCGGCTGATGTCGGGCTGCCGCACCTTCGGGTCGTCGACCGGGAGCGGCCGAAACACGATCTCGCTGCGGCTCCCCGTGAGCGCCTTGATGCGCCGGGCGAACTCGAGGATCGTCACCTCGGTCGGATTGCCGCAGTTCACCGGGCCGCTGTAGTCGGCGCGCAGGAGCCGCACGATCCCCTCGACGAGATCCGACACGTAGCAGAAGCTCCGCGTCTGCGAGCCGTCGCCGTAGACCGTGATGGGCTCGCCGCGCAGCGCCTGGGCGATGAAGTTCGGCACGACGCGCCCGTCGTTGAGGCGCATGCGCGGCCCGTGGGTGTTGAAGATGCGCACGATGCGGGTCTCGAGCCCGTGCGCCCGGTGGTAGGCCATCGTGAGCGCCTCGGCGAAGCGCTTCGCCTCGTCGTAGACGCCGCGTGGCCCGATCGGGTTGACGTTGCCCCAGTAGTCCTCGCTCTGGGGGTGCACGAGCGGATCCCCGTAGACCTCCGAGGTGGACGCGAGGAGAAAGCGCGCGCGCTTCTCCTTCGCGAGCCCGAGCGCCTTGTGGGTGCCGAGCGAGCCCACCTTGAGCGTCGGGATCGGCAGCTCGAGGTAGTCGACCGGGCTCGCGGGCGAGGCGAAGTGCAGGATGGCGTCGAGCGGGCCCTTTACGTGGATGTAGTTGGTCACGTCGAGCTTGATGAACGTGAAGCGGTCGTGGCCGAGCAGGTGCGCGATGTTGTCGGGCGAGCCGGTCAAGAAGTTGTCGACGCAGATCACCTCGTCGCCGTCGGCGAGGAAGCGCTCGCAGAGGTGCGAGCCGATGAAGCCCGCGCCGCCCGTGATGAGGACCCGCGCCACGTCCGCGCCTCAGGGCTGCGGCCGCACGGGAGCGCGCCCGATGGCGAAGTAGGCGAAGCCGTGCGCGCGCATGACCTCCGGATCGTAGAGGTTGCGGCCGTCGAAGACGATCGGGCGCTTGAGCATCTGCTTCATGCGCGCGAAGTCGGGCCGGCGGAACTCGTTCCACTCGGTCACGATCAGCAGCGCGTCCGCGCCCGCGAGGGCGTCGTAGTTGACGCGGTGGTAGGTCACGCGGTCGCCGAAGACCTCACGGGCCTGCGCGAGCGCCTCGGGATCGTGGACGGCCACCTCGGCCCCGCGGTCGAGGAGCCCGCTGATCACCGTGATCGAGGGGGCCTCGCGCATGTCGTCGGTGCGCGGCTTGAAGGCGAGCCCCCACACCGCGAACCGCAAGCCCCTGAGCGACTCGCCGAACTCCGCGACGACCTTCTCGACGAGCCGCCGCTTCTGCGCGTCGTTCACCGCCTCGACCGCGTTGAGCAGCGGAAAGGGCATGTCGTGCTCGTGCGCCGTGTGGATCACCGCCTGGACGTCCTTCGGGAAGCACGAGCCGCCGTAGCCCACGCCGGGGAAGAGGAAGTGGTGGCCGATGCGGCGGTCGTAGCCCACGCCGCGACGCACGTACTCGACGTCGGCGCCGACGCGCTCGCAGAGGTTCGCGATCTCGTTCATGAAGGAGATGCGGGTGGCGAGCAGCGCGTTGGCCGCGTACTTCGTCATCTCCGCGCTCGCGTTGTCCATCTCGAGGATCGGCGCCCCCGTGCGCACGAAGGGCTCGTAGAGCTCGCGCATGATCTTGAAGGCATCGGGCGACGACGCGCCGATCACCACGCGGTCGGGCTTCATGAAGTCCTCGATCGCCGCCCCTTCCTTCATGAACTCGGGATTCGAGACCACGTCGAACGGGTGCCGGGCGATCGGCTCCATCTCGGCGCGGATGCGGCGGTAGGTGCCCACGGGCACCGTGCTCTTGGTGACCACCACGCGATAGCCGTCCATCGCCTCGGCGATGCCGCGCGCCACCGCGAAGACCGCGCTCAAATCGGCGCCGCCGTCGTCCTTTTCGGGCGTGCCGACGGCAATGAAGCAGACCTGGCTGCGGCGCACGGCGTCCGCGAGGTCGGTGGTGAACGCAAGCCGCCCCTCGGCGACGTTGCGGCGGATCAGCTCCTCGAGCCCGGGCTCGTAGATCGGCACCCTGCCCCCGCGCAGCGCCGCGATCTTCGCGGCCACGTTGTCGACGCAGACGACGTCGTTGCCGCCTTCCGCAAAGCAGGTGCCGGCGACGAGGCCGACGTAGCCCGTGCCGACCACGCAGAGCTTCATGGCCCGCCACGGATACCGGCGGCTCCGCGGGAAGTCAATGGAAGACGCTGCGGACGATGCTCAGCCGACGATCTCGCGCACGCGGTAGATCGGCTTGTGCTGCGCGCCGTGATAGGTGCGCACGACCATCTCGCCGAGCAGCCCGATCGAGACGAACTGCACGCCCAGCACCGCCAGCAGGATCCCCAGCAGGAGGAGCGGCCGGCCGCCGATCTTCTCGCCGAGCACGATTTTCTCGAAGCCGAGCAGCGCCGTGAGCGCGAGGCCCACGCTCGCACACACGAGCCCCAAGAGCCCGAAGAGCTGGATGGGGCGCGTCGAGAAGCCCGAGAGGAATTTCACCGTGAGCAGGTCGAGGAGCACGCGCAGCGTGCGCGAGAGGCCATATTTCGAGCGGCCGGCGGTGCGCGGCCGATGCGCCACCGGCAGCTCGACCACCCGCGCGCCGGCGTCGGCGGCGAGCGCCGGGATGAACCGGTGCAGCTCGCCGTAGAGCTCGAGGCCCTGCGCGACCTCGGCGCGCATCGCCCGCAGCGTGCAGCCGTAGTCGTGGAGCTGCGTGCCGGTGACGAGCGAGATCACCCGATTGGCGAGCGCCGAGGGCACGCGGCGGGTGAGCCACGCATCGCGCCGCCGCACCCGCCAGCCCTGCACCACATCCGCGCCCTCGGCCAGACGCGCGAGCAGCCGGGGAATGTCCGCGGGGTCGTTCTGCAGGTCGGCGTCGAGCGTCACGACGACCGCGCCGCGCGCCTGCCCGATGCCGGCGGCGAGCGCGGCGGTCTGCCCGTAGTTGCGCGCGAGCCGCACGACGCGCAGCCGCGGCTCCGCCGCGCGCAGCGCGCGCAGCCGCACGAAGCTCGCGTCGGTCGAGCCGTCATCGACGGCGATGATCTCCGCCGGGCGGGCGAGCCGGTCGAGCACGGTCCCGAGCTCGCGCACGAGCGGGCCCACGTTCTCCTCCTCGTCGTAGACGGGGACGACGACCGAGAGCTCCGGGGGCGGCTCGCTCAAAATTCCGTCAGCGCCACGAACTGGCGATAGCGGCGCTCGACGTCGTCGCGCGTGAGCGTGCGCATGCGCCGGCCGCCGAAGTCCTCGACCACGAACGACGCGAGCACGCTGCCGTAGACGATCGCGCGCCGGAGGTTCCGCTCCGAGGTGTCGCCGGTGGCGGCGAGATGGCCCATGAGCCCGCCGGCGAAGGTGTCGCCCGCGCCGGTGGGGTCGAAGACCTGCTCGAGCGGGAACGCCGGCACGGCGAAGACCGAGCCCGGCGAGAAGAGGATCGCGCCGTACTCGCCGCGCTTGACGAGCACGCTGCGCGCGCCGAGGTCGAGGATGCGGCGCGCCGCGCGCGGGAGGTGCGTCTCGCCGGTGAGCAGCCGCGCCTCGCTGTCGTTGATCACGAGCAGGTCGACGCGCGCGAGGAGCCGCAGCAGCGGCTCGCGGGTGTGGACGATGTAGTGCTCGATCGTGTCGAGCCCGACGAGGACCGGCGCCGCGAGCTGGTCGAGCACGCGCGCCTGGATGGCGGGGTCGATCACGCCCAAGAAGACGTAGGGTGCGGTGCGCGCCTCGTCCCGCAGGCGCGGCTCGAAGCCCGCGAACACCCCGGGCTCGAAGACGAGCGTGTCGCGCACGTTCACGTCCTCGTGGTAGCGCCCGTGCCAGAAGAGGCTCGGGCCCGGCCGCCGCTCGAGCCCGGCGAGGTCGATGCCCTTCGCAGCGAGGTAGTCGCAGTGCGCGGCCGGGAAGTCGTCGCCCGCCACCGCGATGAGGTGCACGGGCGCGAAGTAGCTCGCGGCCACGGCGAAGTGCGTGGCGGCGCCGCCGAGCTCGCGCTCGACCCGCCCCGCCGGCGTCTCGATCGTGTCGAGCGCCACCGAGCCGACGACCGCGACCCGGCTCACAGGTACCGCCCGAGGATCGGGGCGAGGTCGCGGCGCACCGCCGCCGGGATCGCCGCCCGGTCGGTGACGATCGCGCCGCGCAACGCCTCGGGGCACGGACAGCCGCGGCGCTCGGGAAGCCGGCCCGCCAGCCGGGCGATGGTCCGGCGCGCGAGGTCGACGTTGGCCGCGATCACCGCGAGCACGGCCTCGATCTCGACGTCGCCGTGGGCCGTGTTCCAGCAGTCGTAGTCGGTCGAGAGCGCGAGCGTGGCGAGGCAAATCTCCGCCTCGCGCGCGAGCTTCGCCTCCTGGAGGTTCGTCATGCCGATCACGTGCGCGCCCCAGCTCCGGTAGAGGTGCGACTCGGCGCGCGTCGAGAACTGCGGGCCCTCCATGCAGACGTAAGTGCCGCCGGCGTGCACGGTGGCGCCCTCGGCGCGCGCGGCCTCGACGAGCGCGCGCGAAAGCACCGGGCAGACGGGATCGGCGAACTGGACGTGGGCGACGATGCCGCGGCCGAAAAACGTGCTCGCCCGCCCGTGCGTGCGGTCGATGAACTGGTCGGGCACGACCACGTGCCCGGGGGCGATCTCCTCGCGTAGGCTGCCGACCGCGCTCACCGCCACGATCCACTCGCAGCCGAGGTGCTTGAGGGCCCAGAGGTTCGCCCGAAACGGCAGCTCGCTCGGCAGCAGCCGGTGCCCGCGGCCGTGTCGGGGCAGGAACACGAGGCGCGTGCCCCCGAGCCGACCCACCACGAGCTCGTCCGACGGATCGCCAAAGGGGGTCTCCACGCGCACGCGCTCGACCGCCGCCAGCCCCGGCAGCTCGTAGAGGCCGCTGCCGCCGATCACGCCGAGGGTGGGCTCCGTCATGGGCCGCGCCATCGTAGGCAAAACGCGCGCGAGTGCAAGGTCGGGGCGCGGCGCTAGCTCCGAATCAGCGTCACCCGCCGGGGCACGTCCACCTCGAGCCGCTCGGCCGGCGGCAGGATGTCGCCGTCGAGCATGAAGTGCGTCGGGCGAAAGAACCGCACGCTCATCCGGGCGCCCAGGTTGTCCCAGAGCGTCGGCTCGCCGGTGGGAAATCCGCGGTAGAGCCGCACCGCACGCCGGATCAGCCGGCGCGCCGGCACCGGGCCGCCGAGCACGTGGAAGAACCCGCGCTTGCGCGTGCCGAGGTAGGTCGGGCGAAAACCGAGCGCGATGCGGTCGACCGTGGCGGCGAAGAAGAAGGTGAACTGCCGGAACGGCAGCGGCTCGCCGTCGACCTCGATGTCGGCCTCCGTGGCCTGGAAGACGGTGCGCGCGGAGTGGGTGCCGAAGAGCGCCGAGAGGATCAGCCGCACGAGCAACCGGGCTGCGTGCACCGGCCCCTGCTTGTCGAGCGCGTAGTAGGCGCGGAGGTAGTTCACCGCGGTGCCGAAGCTCAGCACGAAGCCGAGGTCGCGGCCGTTCACGCCGAGCACGTCGCGCTCGGTCGTGACGTGCGTGCGCCCGCGGCGGTGCTCGCGGAGCACGCGCGCCAACACCTGCTCCGGCCGGCCGCGGTAGCCGCCCACGGAGTCCGCGATGTAGTTGATCGTCCCGGCGCGCAGCGGCAGCAGCAGCGGCAGCGGTGCGTCGCCGTAGACCAGGTGAAAAGCCGTGAGCGCGCAGTGATAGCTGCCGTCGCCGCCGCAGATCCCGAGGATCTCGATGCCGCGGTCGCGAAACTCCCGCGCGACGTCCTCGATCGCGGCCACCGTCTCGGTGACGCGCACGAGGCCCGCGTCGCCCACGACCGCCTCGAGCCGGCGCGCGCGCTCGGGGAGCCCGTTGCGGTTGGCCCGCGCGCGCGGATTGACGACGACGCCGACGATGGGCACGTCAGGCGGCCGGGCGCTCGACCGCGAGCTGCCCGCAGGCCGCCTGGATGTCCTGCCCGCGGCTCTCGCGCACGGTCGCGTGCACGCCTGCGGCGCGCAGCAGCGCCTGGAAGCGCGCGATGCGCGCGGGCGGGCTCGGGGCAAAGCCCGCGCCCGGGAAGGGATTGAAAGGGATCAGGTTCACCTTCGCCCGCAGCCCGCGCAGCCATCCCGCCAGCCGGCGCGCGTCGGCGTCGGTGTCGTTCTCGCCCGCCAGCATGACGTACTCGAAGGTGATGCGCTGGCGGCGCGGCAGCGGCACGGCCTGGCACGCCTCGAAGAGCGCGGCGAGCGGCCAGCGGCGGTTGACGGGCATCAGGCGGCTGCGCGTCGCGTCGGTGGTGGCCGAGAGCGAGACCGCGAGGTGGACGCGCGTCTCGGCGACGAAGCGCGCGATGTCGGGCGCGAGCCCGACGGTCGACACCGTGATGCGCCGGGGCGAGACCGCGTAGCCCCAGGGGGCGGTGAGGATCTCGCACGCCGTGCGCACCGCCTCGTAGTTAGCGAGCGGCTCGCCCATGCCCATGAGCACGATGTTGGTCACGACCGCCGGCGCCGCCACCTCCCGGCCCGCGCGCACCTGCCCCACGATCTCGGCGGTGCGCAGGTTGCGCACGAGCCCCATGCGCGCGGTGGCGCAGAAGGCGCAGCCCATGCCGCAGCCGGCCTGGCTCGAGATGCAGAGCGTGAGCCGGTCGCGGCGCGGGATCAGCACGCTCTCGATCGCGGCGGCACCGGGCAGATGGAAGAGGAGCTTGCGCGTGCCGTCGGCAGCGGCGACGACCGCCGCCGGGGCGAGCCGCTCGAGGGTGAAGTCCGCCGCGAGGCGTGCGCGCAGCGCGCGCGGCAGGCTCGTCATGTCCTCGAAGCGGCGGGCGCCGCGGCGGTGGACCCAGGCGAGGATCTCGGCGGCGCGGTAGCGCGGCTCGCCCACCTCGGCGCACCAGGCCGCGAGCTCCGCATGACCCAGGTCCTGGATGTCGCGGCGGCGCATGCCCGCGCATCCTAGCCGATGGTGGCCGCCCGGGGCGAGCCCTGGTAGACGCACGGGGCGTGCCCCCCGCGCTCCTCGCCTTCGCCGTCCTCGCCCCGCTCGACTGGATCGCGGTGGCACGCCGCTCGGCCGCGCTCGAATACGCCGCGAAGCCCGCGGCGCTGGGGGCGCTCCTCCTCTGGGCGGCCGGCGCCCCGCACCCCTCGGGGGTCCTCGCGGCGGCGCTCGTCTTCTCGCTCATCGGCGACGTGCTCCTCATGCTGCCCACCGACCGATTTCTCCCGGGCGTGGCGGCGTTCGCGTGCGCCCACGTCGCCTACGTCGCGGCCTTCTCCGCACCGCTGCGCGCCCGGCTCGCCTGGCTCGCCGTCGTGCTGCTCGCGGGCGCGCCGGCGAGCGCGCGGCTGCTGCGTGCCGTGCCCGGGGCCCGCCTCCGGGTCGCGCTTGGCGCCTACGGGCTCCTGCTCGCGCTCATGGCCGCCTCGGCGCTCGCCGCGGGGAGCGCCCGTGCCGCCGCCGGCGGCGTCCTCTTCCTCGCGTCCGACACGCTGCTCGCCTGGAATCGCTTCGTGCGCCGGCCGGACTTCGGGCACACCGCGGTGATGGTGACCTACCACCTGGCGCAGCTCGCCCTGGTCGCGTCCCTCCGGGGTCCGGGTTGACAGCGGTAGCTACTTGGGGAGGCCCGTGAAGGCCGTCGGCCTGCCTCAGGGCTCCGCCGTCACGCCCGGCAGCTCGAGCCCCGGGAAGAAGAACGCGATCTCCGCACGGGCCGTCTCGGGCGCGTCCGAGCCGTGCGCGGCGTTCTTCTCGACGTCGGTGCCGAACTCGCCGCGCACGGTGCCCGGCGGCGCCTTCCGCGCGTCGGTGGGCCCCATGAGGTCGCGCCAGCGCCGGACCGCGTCCTCGCCTTCGAGCACGCCGACGAAGACGGGGCCGGAGGTCATGAAGGCGACGAGGTCGGCGAAGAAGGGCCGGGCCGCGTGCACCGCGTAGAACCGCCGCGCCTGGTCGGGCGAGAGCGAGGTGATCCGGCCGGCGACGATCGTGAGGCCCGCGGCCTCGATCATCGCGAGGATCTTCCCGAGGACGCGCTTGGCCATGGCGTCCGGCTTGACGATGAAGAACGTGCGCTCGGTCATCGGAGCAGATTCTTCTCCCGCAGAACGGCCTGCATGGTGACGCCGAGCTCGGCCGGGCTCGGCGCGAGGCGCGCGCCGGCGCGGCGGAGCGCGTCCATCTTCTCGGCCGCCGTGCCCTTCCCGCCCGCGATGATGGCGCCGGCATGGCCCATGCGCTTGCCCGGCGGCGCGGTCTGCCCGGCGATGAACGCCACCACCGGCTTGGTCACGTGCGCGGCGATGAAGGCCGCGGCCTCCTCCTCGGCCGTGCCGCCGATTTCCCCGATCATCACGATCGCGTCCGTGCCCGGATCCTCCTGGAAGAGCCGCAGCGCCTCCACGTGCGACGTGCCGATGATCGGGTCGCCGCCGATGCCGATGCACGTCGACTGCCCGATGCCGAGCGTGGTGAGCTGGTAGACGGCCTCGTAGGTGAGGGTTCCGCTGCGGGAGACCACGCCCACGCGTCCGGGCGTGTGGATGTAGCCCGGCATGATGCCGATCTTGCACGCCCCGGGCGTGATCACGCCCGGGCAGTTGGGGCCGATGAGCCGGGTGTGCGAGCCGTCGAGCACGCGCTTGACGCGCACCATGTCGAGGACGGGGATGCCCTCGGTGATGCACACGACGAGCGGCAGCCCCGCGTCGACCGCCTCGAGGATCGCGTCGGCCGCGCCGGCCGGCGGCACGTAGATCACCGAGGCGTTCGCGCCGGTGGCGCGCACCGCCTGGGCGACCGTGTCGAAGATCGGGATGCCCTCGAAGTCGGTGCCGCCGCGGCCGGGGGTGACCCCGGCCACCATCTGCGAGCCGTACTCGCGGCAGAGCCGCGTGTGGAGCTGGCCGGTGGCGCCGGTGATGCCCTGGGTGAGCACCCGGGTCTCCTTGCCGACGAGCACGCTCATCGCGCCGCCGCCACCGCCTTGCGCGCCCCGTCGAGCATGTCGGTCGCCGTGACGATGGGCAGCCCCGACCGGGCGAGGATCTCCTTCCCCCGCTCGACGTTCGTCCCCTCCATGCGCACGATAAGCGGCACCCGCAGCCCGACCTCCCGCGCCGCCGCCACCACGCCCTCGGCGAGCACGTCGCAGCGCAGGATGCCGCCAAAGATGTTCACGAAGATCGCCTTCACCGCCGGGTCCTTCAGGATGATGTGAAAGGCGGCCTTCACCTTCGCCGCATCCGCCCCGCCGCCGACGTCGAGGAAGTTGGCCGGCATGCCCCCGGCAGCCTTGACGATGTCCATCGTCGCCATCGCGAGCCCGGCCCCGTTCACGAGACAGCCGATGTTGCCGTCGAGCGCGATGTAGGAGAGATCGTGCGCCGCCGCCTCGGTCTCGCGCGGATCCTCCTCGCTCGGGTCGCGCAGCGCCCGCAGCTCGGGGTGGCGAAAGAGCGCGTTGTCGTCGAAGCCGATCTTGGCGTCGAGCGCGAGGAGATCGCCCTCGGCGGTCACCACGAGCGGATTGATCTCGGCGAGCGCGCAGTCCGACTCGAGAAAGCAGCGGGCGAGCCCGGCGAGGAACGCGACGGCCTTCCCCACCTGCTCCCGGGCGAGCCCGAGGCCGAAGGCGATCCGCCGCGCCTGGTACGCCGCGAGCCCGATCGCCGGGTCGAGGGTCTCGCGCAGGATCTTCTCCGGCGCGCGCGTCGCCACCTCCTCGATCTCGACCCCGCCCTCGGTCGACGCCATCACCGCGACGCGGCCCGCAGCGCGGTCGACGACCATGCCCACGTAGAGCTCGCGGGCGATGCGGCAGCCCTGCTCGACGAGCAGCCGGCGCACGACCCGGCCCTGCGGGCCGGTCTGGTGCGTCACGAGCGTCGCGCCGAGCAGCGCCTGCGCGGCAGCGCGCGCCTCGGCCGCGTCCTTCACCAGCTTGACGCCGCCCGCCTTGCCGCGGCCGCCCGCGTGGATCTGCGCCTTCACCACGCACGGGAAGCCGAGCCGCTCGGCGGCCGCCACGGCCTCCTCGACCGTGAAGCAGGCCTGGCCGTCGGGCACGGCCACGCCGTAGCGGCGGAGCCACTCCTTGGCCTGGTGCTCGTGGATGTTCATCCCTGGGCGAGCACCTTGTCGGTGGCCTCGACCAGCTCGCGCACGTGCGAGGCCGAGACCGCAAGCGCCTGCTTCTCCTCCGGCGTGAGCGCGATCTCGAAGACCTTCTCGACGCCGCCCGCGCCGATCTGCACGGGCACGCCGACGTAGAGGCCGTGGATCCCGTACTCGCCCTCGAGGTAGGCGGCACAGGGAAGGATTTCCTTCTTGTCGAAGAGATAGGCCTCCGCCATGCGGATCGCCGCGTGCGCGGGCGAGTAGAAGGCAGAGCCCGTCTTGAGGAGCGCCACCACCTCGCCGCCCGCGCCGCGCACGCGCTTTTCGATCGCGTCGAGGCGCTCGGGCCGGACCAGCGAGGCCACCGGGATGCCGTTCACGGTGGTGTGGCTGCGGATCGGCACCATGTCGTCGCCGTGGCCGCCCAGCACCATCGCCTGGACGCTCGCCACCGAGACGCCGAGCTCCCAGGCAAGGAAGGTGCGGTAGCGGGAGGAGTCGAGCACGCCCGCCATGCCGACCACGCGTTGCTTGGGGAAGCCCGTCACCCGCTTCATGAGCGTCACCATCGCATCGAGTGGGTTGGAGACCGTGATCACGAAGGCCTGGGGGGCGTACCGGCGGATGTTCTCGGCCACGGTGTTGATGATCTTCGCGTTGATGCCGAGGAGATCGTCGCGGCTCATGCCGGGCTTGCGCGCGACCCCGGCCGTGACGATGCAGACGTCGGCGCCCGCCAGGTCCGCGTAGTCGTTCGTGCCCGTGATGGTGCAGTCGAAGCCCTCGACCGGCCCGGCCGCGGCGAGATCGAGCGCCTTCCCCTGGGGCAGGCCCTCGACCACGTCGAAGAGCACCACGTCGCCGAGGCCCTTGAGCGCGCAGAGGTGGGCGAGCGTGCCGCCGATCATCCCCGCGCCGACGAGCGCGATCTTCCTGCGTGCCATGGGGGCGTCTCAAACCAAGAATCGGGAGGCGGTGCAACCCGGCCCAGGTCAGAGGCTCTTCGGCCACTTGCGCGAGGCGTGCAGGACGCGAAGCACTTCCAACACGCCGGCGGTGACCCGGTAGGGCAGGATGTACGGCGTCCCCGTGACGACGAGCTCCCGTGTGTGCGCAACGCGCCCCGGCCGTCCCATCGCCGGGTGCTGGGCGAGCAACTGCACGGCCTCGACCACACGGGCCGCGACCGCGCGCGCCGCCTCGGCATTCTGCGCTCCGATGAACCGCCGAACCTGGCTGAGGTCGTCGACCGCCCGCCGGGTCCAGACCACCTTCACGGCGGGCTCGCCTTGCGGCGGGTTCCCCAGGTGGCGAGCCAGGCGGCGACATCCTCGTGATCGACGAGCCGGCCGGCGTCGGCGTCCGCGACGCCCTCCTCGATCGCACCGACCTGCCACGCGTGCAGATCCACGTAGGTGGCGATGGCGTCCGCGGCGAGCCACGACGGTGACCGGCTGGTGGAGGCAGCCAACCGCTCGAGCTTCCGCTTGAGCGACCTCGGCAACCGGACGCTCAGCGTAGTCGTTTGTGTCGACATGTATGCTTCATAGCACCGCGACGGGTCTGCCGCTACATGTGCTCCACGATCGCCCGCCCGAAGCCCGAGCACGAGACGAGCGTCGCGCCCTCCATCAGGCGGTGGAAGTCGTAGGTGACGGTCTTGGCCGCAATCGCGCCCTCCATGCCGCGCACGACCAGGTCGGCGGCCTCGTTCCAGCCGAGGTGGCGGAGCATCATCTCGCCCGAGAGGATCACCGAGCCCGGGTTCACCTTGTCGAGGTTGGCGTACTTGGGCGCGGTGCCGTGCGTCGCCTCGAAGATCGCATGGCCCGTCGTGTAGTTGATGTTGCCGCCCGGGGCGATGCCGATGCCGCCCACCTGCGCGGCGAGCGCGTCGGAGAGGTAGTCGCCGTTCAGGTTCGGCGTGGCGATCACGTCGAAGTCGGTCGGGCGCGTGAGCACCTGCTGGAGCGTGATGTCGGCGATCGCGTCGCGGACGAGGAGCATCTGCTTCCACTTGCCCTGGCCGTGGGTCGGCCAGAGGGCGAGCGCCGCCTCGACCTCGCGGCGCACCTTCGCCTGCTGCTCGGGGGGCATCATGTCGTAGCCCGGGTCGATCGCGCGCGCGTTCTCCTCGACCGTGAGCGCGGGGTTGGCCTCCCGGTTGCCGAGGATCCAGCTCTCGCGCTCGGTGACGACCCGGTTGCGGTACTCGCGCGTCGCCAGCGCGTAGCCCCAGTCGCGGAACGCCCCCTCGGTGAACTTCATGATGTTGCCCTTGTGGACGAAGGTGACGCTCCGCCGCCCGTGCCGGAGCGCATAGTCGATGGCCGCCCGCGCGAGCCGCTCGGTGCCCTCGCGCGAGATGGGCTTGATGCCGATGCCGCTCGTCTGCGGGAAGCGGATCTTCGTGACGCCCATCTCCTGCTGGAGGAACGCGATCACCTTCCGCGCCTCGGGCGTCTCGGCGGCCCACTCGACGCCGGCGTAGATGTCTTCCGTGTTCTCGCGGAAGATCACCATGTCGACCTGCTCGGGGCGCTTGACGGGGCTCGGCACGCCCTTGAAGTAGCGGACGGGCCGCAGGCAGACGTAGAGGTCGAGCACCTGGCGCAGCGTCACGTTGAGGGAGCGGATGCCGCCGCCGACGGGCGTCGTAAGCGGCCCCTTGATGCCGACGCGGAACTCCTGGAACGCCCGCACCGTGTCCTCGGGGAGCCAGTCCTTGAAGCGGTTGAAGGCCTTCTCGCCGGCGTAGACCTCCATCCAGGCGATCCGGCGCTTGCCCCCGTAGGCCTTCTGCACGGCTGCATCCAGGACCGCCTGGCTCGCGCGCCAGATGTCGGGGCCGGTGCCGTCGCCCTCGATGAAGGGGATCACGGGGCGGTCGGGAACCTCGAGGCGGCCGTCGGCGCCGAGGCGGATCGGATCGCCGGGGGGCACGGTGACGGTGGAGAAGGTGGGCATGGGGGTTCTGAAGCAGAATGGGGCGGGGGGGTGCAAGGCGGGGGCGCTGCGGTTGACAGCTTCCGGGGGCGAGGGCATCTGGACCCCACCCTTCTCCTCGTCGAGCTGCAGGGTTTGCGCACCGGAAATTGCGGGAGTGACATGCGTGCGTTGACACCTTTGCCGATCTCGCTTGGCTACGTCGCCACCTGACGGATGCCCGCTGCTTCCGACCTCCGCGTCCTCTACGTCACCGACGGCTGGGACGGTTCGTACCGCTACCGCTGCAAGCAGGCGGTCGAGCAGCTTCGGGCAGCGGGGGCAACGGCGAACGTGATCCACGTCGCGGATCCCGACCTGCTCGAGGCCCTGCCCTCTTACAACGTCGCGGTGCTCTTTCGGCTGCCGTGGGGTCCGCGTGTGGCAGCGGTTGTCGAGCGGGCCCGTCGCCACGGCGCCACGCTGGTCTTCGACATCGACGACCTCATCTTCGATCCGAGCTTCGAGCCGCTGCTCGGCTTCCTGGGCGATCTACCGGTCGGGGCGCGCCGGGAATATCGCCAGCGGATGCGACGACTGCGCCAGACATTCGACGCGTGCGATCATTTCGTCGGGAGCACCCCCGTCCTCGCCCGCTACGCAACGGCCTTCGGGAAACCGGCTTCGGTGCATCCCAACGTGGTGAGTCAGGAGTACGTTCGCCTCGCCCGCTGGCTCTTTCCTCTTCGGCCCTGGCTCGATCGCACTCCGACCGTCGCCTACATCAGCGGCTCCAACACGCACGACCGCGACTTCGAGATGGTCGCGCCTGCCCTGGCAACCGTGTTGCGGGAAAATTCGACGCTGCGGCTCATGGTCTGCGGGTTCGTCGAGCTGCCGGACTGCCTGCAGCCGTTTGCCGGACGCATCGCGCGCCTCGCCTACCAGGACTGGCGGGTGTATCCGTGGGCGCTCGCGCGCTGCCGTCTGGCGCTCGCCCCCTTGGCGGTCGTCAACGATTTCACCGAGGCGAAAAGCGCGCTCAAGTTCTTCGAAGCCGGCGTCTTCGGTGTCCCGACGCTCGCCACGCCCACCGCCGCGTACCGTGATGCCATCGTGGACGGGGTGAACGGGCTCTTTGCTGCGGACAAGGCAGGGTGGACTGCGCAGCTCCGTTGCGCGCTCGACCGCACGACCGTGCACCGGCTCGGCGCCGCAGCGCGCGCCAGCACCCTCGCGCGCCACTCGTTCGCCGCCGTGCGAGGCCAACTAGCTGCGCTGTTGGCTCCGCTTGCGGGGCGCGCGGAGGGTCCCCCTCCTCCTGCGCTCGCAACCGACCCCGACCGCCGCTATGCCCGCCCGCAGCCCGGGCCGAGCCGCTGGGAGCGCCTGCAGCGTGCCGCCGTCCTCGTGCGGGGCGGCGTGCCGGCCGAGCCGCTGCCCGCCCCGGGCAGCACGCTCACGACGCCGCTCGATGCCGCGCCATTCGCGGCCGTGTTGGCCACCGTCCGTCGCGACGGAGCCGCCGCGGTAAGCGAGGAACGGACCGTTTGTCACGACCTCACCGCTGGGTCCGCACGATGGGCAGCCTGGCACACCGAGGGCGACCCACGGCGGCTCGGCGAGTCGCGATTCGGCTCAGAAGGCCAAGACCCCCGCCTCGTAAGCCCCGAGCTGCGCCTGTGCGCGAGCGACTATCGGTACCTCTTGCTCCGCATGCGCGTAAGCGGCGCCGCGTTGGGCGCGGCTGCGCAGCTTTTTTGGGCAACAGACGTCCAACCGGAGTTCGCCGAGGGCCGCAGTGTTCGCTGGCCGCTCGAGGTCGACGGGGTCGCACACGACTACGTGATCGACCTCGACGGGACCGGCTGGCGCGCCGCCGGGACGATCACGCGCCTTCGTTTCGACCCCCTCGATGGGCCGGGCGCGGTCGAGCTGGATACGCTCGCTCTCTTCGGCGACCTCGCCCAGCTCGAGCCAGATGCCGTTGCACGCGCAGCGCTTCTCGAGCGGTATCTCCGCGGACGCGGGGTAGTGTGCGGGCGCCTCCCGGACCCGCTCCCCTGCGTCACTGCGGCCATAGAGCTTGGGCGCGATCTCCAGGCCGACCCCCGCGACCTTCCGTTCCGTTCCGGAAGCCTCGATTTTTGGATGGGCTCCCACGATCCTTCTCTCCTCGCCGAGGCCAGGCGGGTGGTCTGCGCGGGCGGCATCCTGGTCGTGGCCGGCCAGAGCGCGCCGGTCGGCGGCCTTCGGCTGGTCGAACGGGTCGATGGCCTCGCGATCCTACGTCAGTCCCTCGCCGCCCCCGAACGGGAGCAGCGGGTACCGCAAGTCCCCGTCGACATCGTCGTGCCGATTCACGACGCGCGCGAGGCGACGGTGGCGTGCGTCCAGAGCGTTCTTCGCCACGCCACCGGTGACTGGCGGCTCGTGCTCGTCGACGACGCAAGCACCGACCCCGCGCTGTGCGAGTTTCTGGAGCGCACAGCGGCAGCGCATCGTGAGCGGATCAGGCTGCTGCGGACGTCGACCAATCGAGGCTTCGTGGCCAGCGCCAACCGCGGTCTCCAGACCGCGGGAGACCGCGACGTTTTGCTCCTCAACAGCGACACGGTGGTCACGGCTGGATTCCTCGAGCGATTGGCAAGCGCTGCATATGCCAACGGGCGACCGGCCATCGTCTCCCCGCTCTCCAACAATGCGACGATTTGCAGCGTGCCCGAGTTTTGCCGGGACAACCCGATTCCGCCCGGCCACGACATCGACAGCTTCGCCGCGCTGGTGGCGAATTCGAGCCTCGTGCTGCGCCCTGAGCTCGTTTCCGCGCACGGTTTCTGCATGTACATCCCCGCCGTCATCCGTGCCCGGGTTGGCTTGTTCGACGAAGAGCGCTTTGGCCGGGGCTTCGGCGAGGAAAACGACTTCTGCGAGCGGGCACGCCAGCTCGGCTTCGAGGTCCGACTCGCCGACGATGCGTTCGTCTATCATGCCGGGGGTGCGTCGTTCGGCAGCGCCGCCGCGATGCTCAAGGAAGCGAACTACGCCGTTTTGCGAGAGCGTCACCCGACGTACTTCCCCCGTGTCGCCCGTTTTATCGAAGAGAATCCGCTCGCTCCGGTTCACGATACCCTTCGGCTTGCACTTGCACGGCGCCACGTGGAGCGCCCCGCCCTCCTTGCGCTGTTGCACGCCTCGTTCGACCAGCCCGGCGGCGGCACGGAGCACCACGTCCGGGATCTGCTCCAGGCGGTCGCGCTGCCGCGCGCTCTCGTGGCGGTCCCGGAGCACGACGGGGTGCGGGTCACGGAAGTGTTCGACGGACGACTCGACCGGGCGGTTCGCTACCGATTCCCCTTGCCCGAGCCGCCGAGCCGCGCCGCGCAGAGCCGTCCCGATCTGCTGCAGGCCCTGCGGACCCTAGTACACCTCTTCGGCGTGGGCGCCGTCCACATGCACCAGATGCAGCTCTGGCCTCTCGACACCTGGCAGCTCCTGGTCGAGCTCGGCGTGCCGTATGTCGCGACGTTTCAGGACTATCTCTGCGTGTGCCCCAACTTGAACCTCTATGACGTCGTGGACGATCGTCTTTGCTGCGCGGCACCCGAGGGGCCGCCACGCGATCCCACGGCCTGCATGGAGCACCTCTTCGCCCATCTGGGCCTACCCGTACCGCGTGATCCAGCCGCGTTCGTCGCTCGTCACCGCGCGGCCTACGGCGCGCTCCTGGCGCACGCACGGCGGGTCTTCTTCCCGGCCCAGGCGACCCGCGATCTCGTCGCGCGTTTTCACCACCTCGACCCCGAGCGCGCGGTGGTCGTGCCCCACGGTTATCTCCAGCCGTCGCGACGCGTGCGCCACGGAAGCTCGCGCGCCCTGCTGCACATCGCACTCCTGGGAGAAGTCGCCTATCCCATCAAGGGCGCCCGCAGCTACGTGCCCTTGCTTGCGCGCACGCGCCACCTGCCCATCGTGTGGCATGTTTTCGGCCACGCCGAGCGTTTCGGCTTCGCCGACACGTTGCGCGGGCTCGGCCTCGGCCGGCGGCTCGTTCTGCACGGCTGGTATCCGCGGGAAGCGATCTTCGAACGGCTCGCCGCCGCAGCGATCGATCTCGTCGTCTTTCTCCCTCCCTGGCCGGAAACGTTCTCCTACACGCTGTCCGAGGCGCTGGCAGCAGGCGTGCCGGTCATTGTCTCCGACCAGGGCGCCCTCCCCGAACGCGTGCGCGCCGACGGCGTGGGTCTCGTGGTGGGCAACGTCGACGAGGCGGTCGCGGCGATCGAACGGCTGAGCACGCACCGCGACGAGCTCGCGCGACTCCAGGCAGCCGCCGCGCGCTTCCGCCACCGGACGATCGCCGAGATGGCCGCCGACTACCGCCCGATCTACGACGAGCTGCTGGCCAAGGCTCCGGCGCCCGCGCCGCTGGGCGTCGCGGCGCGACGGGCGCTCGCGGCCGCCCACCGCGCTGCCGGCACCGCGCCCAGGCCACTCGCGGTTCCCCTCCTGCCGCACTACACGCGCTGGTGGTACCGACACTACGCACGCGTCGCCACGCTCGTGCCCGCCTCGGTGCGCATCTGGGCTCGGCGGAAGGTCGCCGGGCGTTGGTGGCCGGCCGTCCACACCTATCGTTTCGACGATGCCCGGAACGCGATACCGAACGCTTCCCTCCGACTCGGGCGGCGCCGACGCGGACGCGCCGTCTTCGAGGCGCTCGACGGCGATGCGAGCTTTCTTCTAACGCCCGCCCCCATCTCGACGCGCCAGGTCCGCGTCATCCGCTTCGAGATGCGCTGCGCCCGCGCCGAGGGTCCGCAGTTCGCTCAGCTCTACTGGACCCACCGCGCAGACGAGGATTTCTCCGAGCAAAAAAGTCTCCGCATCCCGATTGACGGCGCCGACGGTCGCTGGCACGAGTACACGGCTTTGATCGATCAGACCGATCGGCAGGGACTGTGGGATGCCGGCGAGAAGATCGTGCGGCTGCGCTTCGACCCCATCGATGGACCCGCAACGGTCGAGCTGGGCGCGCTGCGGCTCTGCACGACGGGCTCCCGGGGTGCCGCTTGGGGTGTGAGGCAGCGGCCATCTGCCCGACCGCCTTCGTGCCCGGTCCCGCGCGGGACCGGCACGCCTTGTCCCGGCGCCCAGGCCCGCGCTCGGGTAGAGAACTCGTAGCACCTTCCGTAGGAGGACACGTCATGGACGTACTGACCCGCTTCCTATCGGCCCTCGATCGGCTCATCCAACCTGAAATCCTCGAGATGGGCACGAAGCGCTCCAATCCGGAGCGCAGCACCACGCACCAGGAATGGGCACCCCACGCCGCGCGCTGGGTGAGGACTGACTTGGAACCCGGACTCGACGTGGACGTCGTCGCGGATGCCCACCGCCTGTCACACGTCTTTGGCACCTGCGTCTTCGACGCCGTCGTCTCATGCTCCGTCTTCGAACACCTGCGCTTTCCCTGGCTGGTCGCCCAAGAAATCGCCCACATCTTAAAGCCGGGCGGCTTCGTCTTCGTTCAGACACACCAGACGTTCCCTCTGCACGCCTACCCTTACGATTACTGGCGCTTCTCTCGGGAGGCACTCACCGCCCTTTTCGAGGAAGTCGCAGGCATGGAAGTCCTAGCGACCGATTATGAGTTTCCCTGCCGCATTCTATCCGAGCGGGATCCATCCACCGCAGACGGAGAGGCCTATCTGAATGTCCGCCTCCTCGGCCGAAAGCAATCCTGATCCTAACATTCGCCATACTCCCCCCACGTACGCTCGTGACCAGGCAGCTCCACTACTGACCTGCCTCGCACTTCTGGGCTTCAGCCTCTGCGCCGCCGCCCTCCTCGTCACGGGTCCCGCGGCCTTCAGCGGCGTTCCGTTGATTTCCACGCTGGCCGGGTGGCTCGCTGCCCTTGGCCATTTCGAAGGCTACCCGTACCTCTCCCGCGACTACGGCCTCTGGTGGTCCGACGGTCATTACAACCTTCTGCGCGCCTTCTACATTCTCAAAGGCAAAACGCTATACTCCGACGTACCGTCCAGCCAGTTTCCAGGCCTACATGTCCTCTACGCCATCGCGCTGACATTGCTGGGCTATCGTGGCGCACGCCCCGGGCCGGAACTTGTGCCCTACATCGAACGCACAGGTCAATTTGTCACCGGTACCATCCAAATTCTCTTTTTTGGGCTTGCCGCCCGGGCAGCCGGGCTGCGGCCTTGCACCGCCGCCGTCGCCGCGTTCGGGATCGTCTGGTTCCTTTGGGAACGGTACGGGCACTGGATCCCGATTATCGAAACCGTCCTTTGCCCTGTGACGACCCTGCTCACGGTGCTCCTTTACCGCGCTTTTGCTGACCGCAACCCTGCCAGCCGAAGGATCGCAAGCCTTTTACTGCTGTCCATTGCCTGCTGGGCGGTGGTGCTCGGCCTCACCGCTGCTCCCACCTTCGTCCTATGGACCGCCGCGACTGGCGGTGCCTTGATCGCAGATGCGTCGCGGGCGTCTCGGTCATGCCGACTCTCGGCGTCTTGGCGATGCTTTGTTGCCCTCGTAGCAGCTAACCTCGGCCTTTTCATCCTCATTGTCCTTATAAATATCGATCTGCATGCAATGTTGTTCTGGGCTATCCAAAATCCAAGGCGAGGATTCGGGATTAATCTCAAGCACAACATTGGTCGTGTATTGACAACGTGGCCACGAGGAGCCTGGCATTTTGGGAGCCCAGACATTTACGATGGGGCCCCGGGGCGCAGCCCCGCACGTAATTTTCCCCTCCTGGGATCTCCACCGTGCATTTTTGCTCTTCTCGGCGTCTTGTTCACGTTGCGACCCGGGTATCCCTCCCTAGCACGCCGGGCGGCGTACAGCGGTTTGGTTTTGCTGGGTGTCGTACTTCTTCGCTGGCGTATCCCCGATGATGTGTTCGCACTGAAGGCGCTGCCCGCCGCGGGCGTGGGGTTCGGCCTTTGCCTGCTTCTGATGGAAAGACCGGAAGGCCCGTCGCCCCGGCGGGGCGACGGAGCGCGGGGTGTTGCGCTCGCGGCAGCTGGCATGCTGTTTGTGCTGGGTATTTGGACGGCGCGCGTCGATTTTGCGCCGCCCGTCTTTATTTCACCGCGAGCCCGAGCGCTTGATGAGGCCGCCGTGTGTCCGTTCGGAACGAAACCGAGGTGGTGCCACTGTGCTTTGCAGGCGTTCTATGATCCACGGACGTTTTTGGCCCTCGATGTCGAGCCCTGTTGGGGATTTTCGCCAGATCACCCCCACGTCATTCAACATGACCCACGGAGTCGCGCACAGTTTTGGTCCGCCATTCGCGACCCTTCGGTCGCGTTTATTGTCGGACCGGACGCTGCGACGTCGAGCTCAGCTGATGTGACGGAGCGTCAGTACGAGGAGATCATAGGTATCCGGCGGTGCGTCCCCCTGGATGGCTTCTTCCGGGTCTGCGTAGCGCGTGGCCGCGAAGAGGCTCGGTCTTCCCAGCCGGCATCATCACCAGCCGGAGGGGCGAGCAGTCCTAACTAGCCTGTTCGCGTACCTCCGCGGGCGAGCATGGTCCAGGACCCCCTACGGCCGCGGCCCGCCCCGCGGCGGTCCGCCCCGCCGCAGCACGCACGTTGCGTACGAGGGGCTCCACCACGCGTGTCCAATAGAACCGAGGCCGGATGCGTTCCGCGTTCGCGGCCCTCTCACTCCAGAGACCTGGCGTCCGGACGAGCGCCAAGATCGCATCACGGAAGGCCGCTGCGTCGCGCCTCGGAACTACCCACCCGAGGTTGTGTCGTTCGACCAGGTCGGCCGACTCATCGCCCGCGTTCAAGAGGATGGGCCTGCCTGCCCAGATGTAGTCGAGGATGCGCGTGCGCGCCGACAGGCGGGTTTCGAAGTTGTGCGCCTGACACAGGACGCCAACATCGCTCTCGCACAGGTAATCCGCCCGTTCCCCGTGGGGCACGGGCAGGTCGCCGAAGAAGACGCTGCGGCCGAGTGCGCCGAGCTCGGCCGCGAGGTTCCAAGTGGCACGAGCCATGCGCGTCGGTTCTGCCCCGGGCCGGCGGTAGAAGGCAAAGTAGAGTTTCACCCGCGGCTCCTCCGCGTGTGCGGCGTGCACCGCCCGCACAAGCGTGAGAGGATCGAGCCAGTCCCAGAGCCCGCCAAACCAGAGCAAGACGAAGTCCTCCGGGTCGATTCCTTCGACGACCCCTTTCAACACCGGTCGGGTCTGGACTGGTGCCTCGTCTGGAATGCCGAAGCCGACGACATCGATCAAACCACGGAGCTCCTTGTCGGCGTCGGCGCACTCCTTGGTAAGCCGGCCGTGCGCCGTGAGCATGCCCAGCCAGTAGAGGCGCTGGCTTTCATTGCCGCAAATGAAGAAATCCCCTCGCCGCAGGCATTGGCGGATGATCTCCGTTCCGACCGCATACTCCTGGCGGCCGATCTCGAGGTTCTCAATATGGATCGGAGTTACCATATCGGCGATCACGTGCGTGCCGGAGCGGCCGAGCTCGGGCCGGCGGTGGAGTACGTCGCCCTGCACCAGCACGGCTGCGTGGCGACGCACAAGTGCCTCGGGTTGCGCCGCGAGCGCGACCACCTCGAAGCCATCTCCGCGGACGTCCGGGGGAACCGGATGCACCGACGCCAGGGTCACCCGGAGTCCATGTGCCGCCAGCGCTCGCGTGATCTCCCAATGCCGCATGCCGAGCCCGATACGAGGTTCGGCCACGGTATCGGGCGTAACGATGAGCAGGTCGCGTTCGGGCGCCGGCGGTCGGAAAGCGAGATCGCAAATGATCGCCCCTCGTGCGGGGCGGTCGTCTATGCGCAGCCTACCCACATCGCCGTCCGGACGACACCACACGGCCACGCCATTTCCCGGGCTGGCATCCGGGCTCGAAAGCACAATCGTATAGGCCTCGCCGCCGGACGTGGGGATCGGGTCGAAGGCGAAACGGTGCATGTCGTTGTCGGCACAGGCCGCCGCAGGCTCCACCACGTGTCGGAGCGGGCGGCCATCGGCGCTGACCACCTCGAGCTGAAGATGCGCCGTGCTTTCCCTGCCGTAGGTCCCGAGCTTCACCCACACGGCGGCGAGACCATCTTCGGGACAGACGATCTCCTGTGCGAGCGTGCGTCCCATCACCAGCTCGCCTACCGCCACTTCCTTGCCGTCCGGTCGCACGACGCTGCCGGGTAGCTGCCGAACGTCGAGGGGGCCCGCCTCGGGCCCGCCTGCATCGGGGGGCGGCAGCGCTACGAACACTGGAGCCCGCCTCCGGAAGGGACGACGGAACGCGCGCGACACGGCACGGATCGCCCTGATCGGCAGACGCGCCGTCCACGCGAGGAGCTCCAAGGCCGCTGCGATGCGAGCGACATCCCGACCCAACGCTGCCGTGACCGTCGTGAGCTCGGCATGCCGCGCCGCCTGCTGACCGCGCAACTCCTCGCTTCGGCAGGCCAACGTTTCGAGTGCAGCCGCCATGCGCTCCACGATCATGGAAGTCCTCTCGGCCGTGGCCCTTACCGCGGCAAGCGCCCCCACCGCAGCGCCCGCCCCTGCCTCGAGCGCACCCACGAACTGACCTGCGGCCAGCAGGATATGACGGGCAAGCTCACGGCGCTCGGCCGGCACCAGCGTCGGGTCATCTGCGGCGAGCTCGCCCAGCGCAGCAAGTGCAGCACCGTTTTGCCCGAGCTGGATACACGCCATGGCCCTGTGCCGGAGCAGGTCGCGCCGCACGTCGGGCCAGAGCCCGGGGGCCTTCAGCGTCGTTTCGAACACCCGCGCGGCCTCCGCACGCCTGCCCGCCTCGAGCAATGCGATCCCTTCATGCAGGCGGGCACGCGCATGTCGTCCGACCGGGAACAGCCGCGGGAGCACCCTCTCTTCGAGCGCGAACACATGACCGGCGAGCGCGAAGAGCCGCTGCGCGGCGCGCAGATCCCGCCGGTGCCGAAGGGCGAGCATCCCGCTTGCAAAATAGTGGGAGCCGATGCAGGCCGGCGCGCGCCTCAGGAATGGTACGAACCCGTCCGACCTCAAGCTCTTGACTTGCGCCTCATCGACACCTAGCGCGGCCAGAAGGTCCTCGAATGCCGCTAGGTGCGGCTCCGCTTCATCGAAGCGCCCGGTGTTGACCAGCAGCTCAGAGAGACGGCCGAGGGCGCCCGCATACACGCTGTCGCGCCTGTTGCTCCGTTGCCGCGATGCGACCAGCTCGCCGAGATACCCCCGCAGGAACTCCTGCCCTCGCGCCTGCGCCACTTGCCAATCCGTCGCCGCGGCGAGGCGCCCCTGCTGACGGGCCGCGAGAACCACCAGGCGCTTGCGGCCGCTCGATCCTTCGGCCTCCATTATCCGAACGTCGTGGAATCCGTGCCGGCCGAGAAGGAGCCGCATGCCGGTGGGCGAAAGGATTATCAGGTGCTCGCCCGGCCAGAAGGAATCGAGCGCCTCGATCTCGGTGCCGTTCGCGAGCACCGCCGCGTTCGGAGTCGTCAGCAGCAACACGCCGTCAGGAGCCAGATGGAGCCCAAGCCGTGCGATGAAATCTTCGGGCTTCGGTACGTGCTCGATCACCTCCGACGCCACAATCGCATCGCAGTTCCGCGGAAGGCTTCCCGCCTCGAGTTCTGCGCGTGCTACGCGAACCTCGAGAGCCTCACGTCCGGCGTCAGCCGCAGGCGAGGGCTCGATGCCGCTGGCCTCCCAGCCCATCCAGCACGCCAGGTGAACGAGAAACCCGACACCGGCCCCGACCTCCGCAAAACGCACCGGCCGCGCACCGGACACCAGGTCCTGCAGCAACATGAGCAGCGGCGCCATAAAGAACAGCCCAGCGCGTATCTCGAATGCAAGCTTGACCGCGAGCTCGGCATCGGGCGCGCCGCCCGTCCAGTTCTCGTAATCTCCGCGCGCGGCGCTCGCGTCGAAAATGCTGCCGCACGCCCCACATCGATGAAACCTGCGAAAGTCCCCCTTCGCCGTGCGCAGGCTCGTGAGGAACGTCACCGCGCCGCTGTCGCAGACGCGACAGCACCCCACCACCGATGAGCTCATCCCCCGCCCGACGCCGCGAGGGGTGCACCCGCCGCCGCGGCCGTGCCCATCGCCGCCTCGAACGCCGCCACCACCGCCGGCGCTGGCCCGTCCTGCCGAATACGCCCGCCCTCGATCCAGATCGCCCGCTCGCAGAGCTCGAGCACCGTTCCCAGCGCGTGCGACACGAACAAGAACGTCGCTCCCGCCGCGCGGAAGCCCGCCATGCGGGCCATACACTTCTGCTGAAAGGCGACGTCGCCCACCGACAGCACCTCGTCCAGCAGCAGCACATCGGGCTCCACGTCGGTGGCGATGGCGAAGCCGAGCCGCGCCACCATGCCCGTCGAGTACGTGCGCAGCGGGGCGTCGATGAACTCCTCCAGGCCTGCAAACGCGACGATCGCCGGAATGCGTGCCTGCATGTAGCGGCGCGAGTGCCCGAGCATCGAGCCGTTCAGCAAGATGTTCTCCCGGCCGGACAGCTCCGGATCGAAGCCGGCCCCCAGCTCGAGCAGCGGTACGATCCGGCCCCGCGTGCGCACCGTCCCGGTGCGTGGCCGCAGCACCCGCGCGATCACCTTGAGCAGCGTCGTCTTCCCGGCACCGTTGCGCCCGATGATTCCCACCCGCTCCCCTCGTCGCACCCCGAGGGTGACGTCCGTAAGCGCCTGGAACTCGCGCCATTCGATCCGCCCCCGCAGCCAGCGGATCGCGAACTCCTTGAACGTCGGAATGCGCTCATGGGGTACCGTGTATCGCACCGACGCGTTACGGACGTCGATCACGAGATCGTCGGCGCTCATACGAGATAGGCGATGCGATCGGCGCGCCGCTCGAAGAGCCACCAACCGACGACCAGCATCGTCGCCGCCGAGAGCGCAGCGGCCGCGCTGATCGGCACGCTCGGCAGGCTGCCCGAATATATCGGCGTGCGGAACATCTCGACGAGATAGTACATCGGATTCACACGAATTACCCAACGGAAACGCTCCGGGATCGCGTCCGCGGGGTAGATGACGGGTGTGAGGTACATCCACGCCATTTGCACGGCGGCATAGATCTGCACGACGTCGTTGAACTCGATGCAGATACCGGCCAACAGCAACGAAAGTCCGAAGGCGAACATGACCGCGAGCAGGATCGGTACAGGAAGAAACAGGAGGGCCGGGCGCAGCGGATGACCGACCGCGACCATGATCGCCCCGAGCGGCACGAGCGAGACGACGAGGTTGACGAGCCCCGACAGCACGGTGGCGAGCACGAAGATCGCCTTCGGCACGTACACCTTGCGAATCAGCGGCGCATAGCCGAGCAGGCAGGCGGTCGACCACGACGTGGTCTGGGCCACGAAGTTCCAGAGGAGGTAGGCCGCGAGAAAATAGACGACGAAATGCTCGAACGTGAAGCGGAAGACGTGAGCGAAGACGATGCTGAACACGATCATCATGAGCAGCGGGTTGAGCATCGTCCAGAGGACACCCAGCACGGAGCGCTTGTACCGCACCTTGAGATCGCGCTCGACCAAGTTGCCGAGCAGCGTGCGGTAGGCGAGGATCTCGCGCGCCGACTGGAGGACCGACGAGGGCACTCGTCGGTTCGCTACCAGAGCGCCCGCGGGCGCGCAAGCAATGCGCCGCGCCCGGAATCGACCCTACGGGGCGCCGACGACGGTCACCGTGGCCGCGACGCTGCCCCCGGAGCTCGACGCAGCGAAAGTTGCGGTGGTCGTCGGCGAGACGGCCGTAGCACCGATCGGTCCGGGCACGGTCCCAACGCCCGTGACGTCGACGGTGCTCGCCCCCGGCGCCACCCAGGCGAGCATGCTCGTGCCGCCCGGCGCAATCGTCGCCGGTGCCGCGGCGAAGACGAGCAGCGGCGGCGCGCCGTCGACGTTGTTCGCCCCCTTGCCACTGAGCTGGTTGAGGCTCGCCGCGTCGGGCGCCGACGCTCCGCAATAGCGCGCATAGACGCCGGTGCCCGACGCCGGCGCGAAGGCGTTGCCCGTGTACTGGATGGTGCTGAACCCAGGCGGGTTGCACCCGTACTCGACGATCTCGAAGTCCTTGACGTCGGGGTTGGCCATGTCGCCCGCGAAGGTCGTATTGCGCACGGTGCCGCCGGCTGGCGTGCCCCCGCGGGCGGGTTGATCCGTCACCATCAGGGCGGCACCGGCAACGGGTTGCGCAGCCTCGACCGTGTTGCCGACGAAGGCGGAGCTGTCGATGTCGAGGCTGCCACCGAGGTCGACGAAAAGGCCGCCGCCATTCCACGCCGCCACGTTGCCTGCGAGCGTCGTCTCGGCGAGCGCCAACGTCGAGGCAACCGCTGCGATGCCCCCGCCGCTTCCTCCGGACGCCGTCGCCCCGTTCATGAGCAGCTGCGTGCGGCTGATCGTCACGTCGGCGAGGTGGGCGAGCAGCCCACCGCCCTTCACCTCGGCCGCGTTGTCCACGACGAGGCTGTCGGTCATCGCGAGCGCCCCCCGGTTGCTCGAAAGCCCACCGAAATCGCCCTGGATGAACAGGCCGGCGCCGTAACGCGCGCGATTACCGTGGACGAGCGTGCGCGCGAGGCTCACCGAGGCGGGGCGGTGGACGGGTCGCGTCGTGTTGACCGAGGTCGCCGAGAGGCCACCGCCGTAGCCCCCGTTGGCCGCATCCAACGCGCGCGACGTGTTGTTCTCGATGACCGAGTCTGTGATGTCGTAGCTCGCCTGGTAATCGCTCAACCCGCCGCCCAGGTTGGCCGTGTTGCCCCGCACTGTGACGCGCGTGAGGCTCGCCTGCACATTCTCCTCGATGTGAAGTCCACCGCCCTCGGCAACTTGGCCTGGCGCAGCCTGCGTGACCGCGTTGTTCTCGAGCGCGCTGTCGACCATGGTGAGCGTGGCGCTGCGCCCGTAAGCGACCACGGCCATGCCGCCTCCGGCGAAGCGGCCCCGGTTCTCGGCGACGCGTGTCGAGGTGAGGGTCGCGGCGGAGTTGTGCACGTAGAGGCCGCCTCCCCAGCCGTTGTTCGCGTCGCGCGTGCCGGCTTCGTTGCCGACCACCTCGCAGCCGGCGAGCGTCACGGTGCTCGGATGTCCGTAGCGACTCGAGGCTTCGTCAACAAGAAGACCGCCGCCGAGGGCGGCTGCCGAGTTCCCCTGAACCTGACAGCGCTCGAACGTTGCAACGCTGCCGAAAAGCGCCGCCCCCCCACCCCGGACCGCCTGGTTGCCGACGATGGCGCAGTCGCGGAAGGTCGCGGCGGCGTAGCGCATGTAGAGCCCACCGCCCCAGTTCCGGAACGAACCCACACGTCCGCCCGTGATCGTCAATCCCTCGATAACCACGTTGCGCGAGTTGAAAATCTGGACGACCGACCGCGCCCGGCCGTCACCATCGATTACGACCTGCGCCGGATCCTCGGGCACACCGCGCAACGTGAGCGCCCGCTTGCCGCGTTTGATGCGCAGGTGCTCGTGATAATGTCCGGGCCGGATCAGGATCACGGTGCCCGCGGGCGCAGCCCGCACCGCAGCCCGGATGGTCGGGTACGTCCCGGGCACGGTGACGGTCGCCGCAGGCGCGCTCGAAACGACAGCGACCACCGCACAGCAGAGGCCAAGCGCACGCATCGCAGACGCTGGGGGCTGCAACGCCGGTGCCAGCGCCCGGTCGCGACGAATGCCGGCATCTTGCTGCGGCCCGCCGGGGCGAGACGGTGCAAACTCTCGACCAGCGTCAACCCTGTCACGCTCGAGAAACGCGGCCCGGCCCGCTATAGGGGCGCGGATGCGGACGGTGGACGGAGGCTGGGTGCTCGCGCTCGCAATCGCGATCGCCCTCTACGTCGTCCACCTGGCGTGTCTCGCGGCAGGCGGGCCGCTCGGCGCCTACCCGATCGTGCACCCGGATTCCCTCGACTGGTTGACCAACGGGCTCAGGCTGACAGGGGTCCCCGTCGAGTGCACATGGCGGCCCCCTGTGACGCCGCTCATTTTCGCCGCGTTGTTCCGGGCCCACCTCGATGGGGTCATTCCACTCGTGGGGCCGCTCTCGCTCCTCGCGACAACCGCGGTGCTCCTCACCGTCGGCCGTCGTGCGGTGGGGAGCCCAGCCATCTTCGCGGCTGCACTCTACGCCACCAACCATTTTGTGCTCACCCACGCGTTGGCGATCGGCGCCGACGTGCTTGCGATCGGCCTCGGCACCTTCGGTTGGCTCAGCGCGGCGGTGGCCCTCCGCGAGAACGTCCCCGACTACCTCCTTCTCGCCGCCCCGGCGCTCGTGCTTGCCCACCTCACGCAGCCCTGGATTCCGTTTCTCGCACCGGCGCTGCTTGCGATGCTCTACTGGGATTTGCCTCGGGCACGCGCTCTTCTGCGCTCCCCGCAAGCCCGGGTCGCCGCGTCGCTCGGGGCGCTCGTCGCCATCCTCGTCATCGCGCTGCGCGGCCTGGCGGGCGGCGTCTTCCACCCCCAGACGCACGTTGTCTACCGGCAGTATCTGCACCCCTCGCTTCACCACACGGGCTACTACGCCTGGGCTTCCGTGGCAGCATGGTCGCTGCCGGTCACGGCCCTGGCCGCGGCGGGTTTGCTGGTGGTCGCGACCGACCGCGGCGGTCGCCAGGTCGGCCTGGGGCTTCTCGGCGCGCTGGCTGGTCCTCTCGTCGCCTTCGGGTGCTTCTACGACTGGCGCGATAGTCGCTTCGTGCTCTACTGGACGATCCCCGCGCTGCTCCTGGCGGGCATGGCCCTTGCCCGCCAGCCCCGTTGGACGGCGATTCCGCTCGCGGCGCTCGCCATTGCCGCAGGGAACTGGGCATGCAGCGCCGAGCCCACACCGTTCGCGACCTTTCTCGTCTGGGCGCCGCACCGCGCCGCCGTGATGGACTACTACACCGGGCGTGTCCGAGCTGCACCCTGCCAACCACATTGGTTCGCACGCATGCTCCGTCAGGAGATCGTCGCACATCGAACACACGACAGTGTCTACTACGACCACGAGCGTGCACGCCTGGCTTTGGCCGCCGCCGCGCGGCTCGGGCCGAACGACACCTTCTACTACGACCCCGGCCCCGTCATACCCGTGCATCGCTACGTGCTGGTGAACGCGCTCGTGCTTGGCGCCAGGCGCCGCGTGGCCGTCATCGACACGGCCGCCGAGCGGCCGCCGCCAGGGGCGCTATTGTTGCTCCGTCGCGACGCGCTCTCGAAGGATCGTCTCGCCCCCTTCGAGCTGGTCGCGACCGGGACGCACGACGCGCTCGTCCAGATTCTCCCCTAACGCTCACCACCGCCGGTGCACGGACACGGTACGCTGCACCTCGTCGCGTGCCACATATGGCCGCGCCGCGAGGAACCGCTGCGCCTCGTCCACCGCACGATCCCACGAATAGTCGACGGCGATCGGGATGAGGTGGCGAATCGGCAGCGCGTCGACGATGCCCATTCGCCAGCCACGCTGGCGTGCAATCGCGGCCCAGTGAACGTCCAGACCCCACCCCATTTCGACCGCGGGAAACGGCAGCAGCACGCCGAACACGTCACGGTGGAAAGCCGTGAGCGGCCCGATCTCCACGAAGACCGTTTCGCGCACGACACTTGCGGGACGCCGTCGGGTAACGCGCCAGGCCGCGTGCGAGCGGTGGCGGTGCGCGGGCTGCGCCAGTTTGAGCTCGAACCGCTCGGCGAGGAAAACGAAGCCGTCGAGAAAACCCCGCGGCAGCGCAACGTCGTCGTCCACCGCCAGCACCCAATCGAAACTCGCAACGGTGCGCTCGGCGAGCAGGGCATTGAGGTCACCGAACTTCCCGCGCCCCCCGCCGACGCTGAGGGCTACCTCGATCTCGTGGCGCGTGCGTCGCAGCTCGGCGAGCGTCCGCTCCATGAGCACGCGACGGTCCGGACGAACCGTGCCGAGGATCAGGATGCGACGCGTGGGCGGCGCCCGGCGCGCCGCCCGCGCCAGGCGCAGCTGCTGGAGCGTGGCGAGCCGCCAGAGGTCTTCGACGGCATCGCGGAGGGCGGCCTTCGCGATCGACCGGACTCCGGCGACGGTCCCGCTCTCACCGGACAGAAAATCGAACGTCGCAGGCTCGTTGGGCACGGAAATGTTGCCGACTCTGGTCGATGGGCACGCACGCGTCAAACGATGCGTCAATTGCCTGGGCCGGCGTCGCGAGGCTATGGTTCGCGAGTCGACCTCGGGTCCATGATCCCCGCCACCGTCGTCATCTGCACCCACAACCGCGCCCACCTCCTCGGCCGCGCGGTCACGGCGGCGCACGCCGAGGCCGTGGCGTGCGACGGCGAGGTGCTCGTCGTCGACAATGCGTCGACCGACGCTACCGCGCGCGTGGTGGCGGACCTCGCGCGCACCCATCCCCGGCTCCGCCTCGCGCACGAGCCCGCCCTCGGGCTTTCCGCGGCGCGCAACCGCGGGCTCGCCGAGGCGCGCGGGGCGGTGGTGGCCTATCTCGACGACGACGCCGTGCCGCGCCCGGGCTGGCTCGCCGCGCTGCTCGCGCCCTACGCGGACCCCGCGGTGGCGTGCACCGGGGGGCGCGTGCTGCTCCGCTTCTCCGCGCCGCCTCCACCCTGGCTCGACGCGGAGCTCGCCTCGGCGCTGAGCGCCTACGACCTCGGCGACACCCCACGGCGGCTGCGCTGGCGGCCGGGCGACATGTTCCCCTTCGGGGCGAACATCGCCTTCCGCGTCGAGGCGGCGCGCGCGCTCGGCGGCTTCTCCACCACCGTGGGGCCGCGCGGCGCGCGCCTCCTCGTGCACGACGAGACCGACCTCTGCTACCGCCTCGACCGCACGGGCGCCGAGATCCGCTACTGCCCCCACGCAATCGTCGACCACTGGATCCTCACCGAGCGCCTCACCCCCGCCTGGATGCTCGCCCGCCATCGCGAGCGCGGCGAGTCCGCGGCCATCTTCGAGCTGCGCAACCGCGGCGCGCACCGTGCGCTCGGGCGCGTCCGATGGTACTACGGAGCGCATCTGATGGCGCTGCCCTACACCCCCGGCGCGCCCGTCGACGCGGCGCGCCTCGTGCGCGAGTGCCGACGCCGGGAGGCGCTCGGCTACGTGGTCGGGCTCGCGCGCGGGCTCGTGCGCCTGCGGGCGCTGCGCCGGGACATGGCGCGCAGCGGAGCCCCGGCGTGAGCACGCCGCGCGTCTCGGTCATCATCCCCGTGTACAACGCGGGCGCGTACCTGCGGCGGGCGCTCGCAAGCCTCGACGCGCAGAGCTATCGCGACTTCGAGGTCGTGATCGTCGACGACGGATCGACCGACGCCCGCACGCTGGCGGTGCTCGACGCGGCCCGGGCGCGGCCGAACGTCGCCGTCCACCGCACGCCCAACCAGGGCCCCGCGCGCGCCCGCAACACGGCGATCGAGCGGGCCCGCGGCGCCTACATCCTTCCGCTCGACGCCGACGACTACCTCGCGCCCTCGTTCCTCGCCCGCACCGCTGCGGTGCTCGACGCCGAGCCCGACGTGGGGATCGTCTACACCTGGGTCGGGCTCGTCGGCGACCACTACGGCGTCTGGCGCACCGGCGGCTTCTCGCTCGAGGAGCTGCTCTCGCGCTGCACGATCCACGTCTGCTCGCTCTACCGTCGCGAGGTGTGGGCCGACGTGGGCGGCTACGACCCGCGCTTCGTCGAGAGCTGCGAGGACTGGGACTTCTGGCTCGGCGCGGCCGCGCGCGGCTGGCGGGCGCGCGGCATCCCCGAGGTGCTCGCCTACTACCGGCGCGCGGCCTCGAGCCGCGAGCGCGCCGCCCGCGCGCCCGGCGTGAGCGCCAATCTCATGCGCAGCCTCGTGCAGAAGCACCGGCGCCTCTACGAGGACCATCTCGAGGCAGCGCTCGGCGGCATGTACGAGCGGCTCTCGAGCGCCGGGCTGCTCCTCGAGCGCATCTACAACCATCCGGCCATGCGCCTCGCGGTCCGGCTGCGCAGCCTCGTGCGCCGCGCCCCGGCATGAGCGTCGCCGTCTCCCTCGTGATCCGCTGCCGCGACGAGGCACGCCATCTCGGGCCGGTGCTCGATGCGGTCGCCGCCCAGGAGGAGGCGCCGCCGTTCGAGGTGCTGGCACTCGACTCGGGCTCGCGTGACGGCACGCTCGAGCTGCTCGCCCGCCACGGGGTGCGCGTCGAGCACCTCGCCCCCGCCGACTTCAGCTACGGCCGCGCGCTCAACGCGGGTGCCGCGCGGGCGCGCGGCGAAATCGTCGTCTACCTCTCCGCCCACTGCCGCCCGCAGGGCCGGCGCTGGCTCGCCGCGCTCGTCGCGCCGTTTGCCGATGCGCACGTGGTCGCCACCTTCGGCCGCCAGGTCCCGGTGCCGGGCGTGAACCCGATCGAGGGGCTCACCACGGCCCGCCTCTTCCCGCCGACCCCCCCGGCAGGCGTGCTCTTCTCGAACGCCAACGGCGCCGTCCGCCGCGCCGCTGTCCTCGCCCGCCCCTTCGACGGGGAAATCCCCGCGGCCGAGGATCACCTCTGGGCGTGCGGCGTCGAGCCGCCCGCACGGATCGTCTACGTCCCCGACGCGGTCGTGAGCCACAGCCACCCGATGCTGCGTCGCGACTGGCAGATGCGCTTCTACAACAACGGCCTCGCCACCGCCTACGCGCGCGGCCGCGGGATCACGATGCCGTGGGATGCCGTGCACGCCCGCGGTGCTGTGGAGGGGCTGCGAGCCCTCGGGCGGCTCGTGGCGGCGCTCGTGCGCCGCGGCGAGCTCGGCGCGCTCGCCGCCCTGCCCGCCTACGCGCGCGCGCGCGCGTGGTATGCGCGCGGGATCGCCGACGGCATGCGGCGCTTCGGGGGCGCGGGCGCGTGATCCGTCGCTTCGTGGTGCTCGCCGCCGTGGCGCTCGCGGCCGCCCTCATCGCGGCGTTCGTGGGCGGCTCGCGTGCCGCCGCGCCGCACCACTACTGGGCCGACGGGTTCTACCGCCTCCTCGCCGATTTCGTCTGCGCGCGCTTCGACCGCCTCGCCCCGTGGGCGCTCGGCGCCGCGGCGGCGCTCACCGCGTGGCCGCGCTGGCGCGCCCCGCGCGGGCTCGGGCGGGCGGCGACGGCCCTCCTGCTCGTCGTGCTCGGGCTCCGCGCCGCCAAGGCCGTCGACGCCTGGCGCGCGAGCCGCGGCCCGAACCTCCTCCTCATCTCCATCGACACCCTGCGCGCCGATCGCCTCGGCGCCTACGGCTACGATCTTCCGACGAGCCCCACGCTCGACCGCCGGCTCGCGGCCGCGGGCGTCACCTTCACCGACGTCTACAGCCAGTCGCCCAAGACCACGCCGTCGCACATGACCATGCTCACGGGGCTCTACCCGTGTGTCCACGGCATCGAGCTGTGGTGGGGCACGGCCCCCGCCCATCGGCTGAATCCCGCCGTGCACACGCTCGCCGAGGTGCTCCGCGAGGCTGGCTACGCCACCGCCGCGTTCACCGGCGGCGCACACATGGACCACACGCGCGGCTTCGACCAGGGCTTCCAGGTCTACGAGGATGTCGGCAACGAGACGCAGCTCGGGCATGCGCTGCGCTGGCTCAAGCACCATCATCGGCGCAAGTTTTTCTTGTTCTTTCACACCTACCGGGTCCACGATCCCTACGTGCCCCCGCCCGCGCTCGTGCGGCAGTTCGGCGAGGGCTACCGCGGCCCCGTGCTCGACGCCGTCAACCGGCTGCGCACCGACGCACGCACCTACGAGGAGCGCTCGCGGCTCTTCTGGGCAAGCGTCGACCCCCACGACCCCGCGGCCGTCCGCTTCGTCTCGCGCCTCTACGACGCGGGCATCCGCGACATGGACGACGTGATCCTCGCCGGGCTCCTCGACGCCCTCGAGCGGTTCGGGGTCGCGCACGACACGCTCGTCGTGTTCACCTCCGACCACGGGGAGGCGTTCGGCGAGCACGGGCACTTCCTCCACGACGACGTCTACCGCGGCACCGTGCACGTACCGCTCGTGCTGCGCTTCCCGGGGCGGCTGCCCGCGGGCGCGCGGGTGGCTGCGCGCGCCCGCCTCGTCGACGTCATGCCGACGATCCTCGACCTGCTCGGGCTGCCGCCCACGCCGGGTACCCAGGGCCGCAGCCTCGTGCCGCTCATCGGCGCCGGGGGCGTCGGCCTCGACGCCGTGAGCGAGCACCGCGTGCCCGGCGCGGAGACGCGCACGGTGTGCCTGCGCCGCGGGGCGCTCAGCTACCTCGTCACCGGCACCGACGAGGCGCTCTTCGACCTCGCGACCGACCCCGGGGAGACCACGAACCTCGCCGCGGCACGGCCGGCGGCGCTCGCCGCCCTGCGCACCGAGGTCCGAGCGTGGCAGGCGGAGTGCACGCGCCTCGGGGCCATGCTCGGGCCACGCGACGCGGGCGTGGCGCCGAGCGCCGAACGGGTGCGCCAGTTGCGCGCGCTCGGGTACGTCGAGTGAAGCGGCTCGCGGGGCTCCTCGTCGCGCTCGCGGGCGTGCTTGGATGGTACGCCTGGCGGCACGGGGCGGATGCGCTGCCAGCGCGCCTTTGCATCGAGGACACCGTCGCTCCGCTCCCGGCGATCCCCGGCGCCCACCTGGGAGCCCTCACGCCCGAGCCCGCGTTCCTCGACCTCGCCGGCGGCGAGCGCCCGGCCCTGATCGCGCCCGTGCCCGGCCGCCTCGCCTACCGGCTGTTCGTGCCGGCGGGCGCGGTGCTCCGCTTCGCGGTCGGCGTCGAGCGCGACACGCCGCCGACCCACGGCGCGGGCGGGGTGCGGTTTGCGGTGGCCGTCGACGGGGTCGAGCGGTTCGTGCGCACCGTCGACTCCGGGCGCAAACACGACCGCCGCTGGTTCGAGGGGCGCGTCGATCTGGGGACCACCACGGCACGCGAGGTGGAGATCGTGCTCGCCACCGCCCCGGCCCGTCCCGGCGCCCCGCCGGGCGGCACGCCCGGCTGGAGCAATCCCAGGATCGTCACCGAGTCGTGGCGCGATCGCCAGCGCGCAACGCCCACCGCCCCGAGCGTGCTCGTCGTGTTGGTCGATGCGCTCCGCGCCGACCGCCTCGGGTGCTACGGCGCCCGGCCGAGCCCGAGTCCGACGCTCGATCGCCTCGCTGCAGACGGGCTCGTCTTCGATGCCGCGGTGTCGCAGGCGCCGTGGACCGCCCCCGCCGTCGCCACGTACTTCACGGGGCTCTATCCGCACAGCCACGGCGTCCTCGGCGCGGGCAGCCCCATCTTTCTTGCCGACGCGCACCGCACGCTCGCCGAGGAGGCCGCGCGGGCCGGGATCACGACGCTCGGCGTGTCCGCCAACCCGCTCGTCTCCCGCGGGACGAACTTCGTCCAGGGCTTCGAGGTGTTCCGGGAGCTCGGCTGGGACCGCGCGCGGCAGCGCTGGGCAGGCGCCGCTACCGTCACCGCCGCGGCGCTCGCCGACCTCCGCGCCGTGCGCGGCCGGCGCTTCCTCGCCTACGTGCACTTCATGGAGACGCACGACCCGTACACCGCCGCGCCGGACCTTCGCCCGCCGGCGCCCCCGGGGGTGAGCGCGCTCGCGGCTGCGGGCAAGGCCCACGCGCTCGCCCAGGCGCAGCGCGGGGGCGGCGCCGCGGCGAGCGCGGAGGACCTCGCCTACCTGCGTGCGCTCTACGACGCGGCGATCCGCTCCTGGGATCGCCAGCTCGCCGTGCTTCTGGACGGGCTCGCGCGCCTCGGGCTCCGCGACTCGACGGTGGTGGTCGTGCTCGCCGACCACGGCGAGGAGTTTGGAGAGCATGGTTGGCTCACCCACCGGGTCCACCTGTACGACGAGCTCATCCGTGTGCCGCTAGTGATCGCGGGGCCCGGCATTTCGCGCGGGCGCGTCCAAACGCAGGTGCAGGGGATCGACGTGTTCCCGACGCTCGCTGCACTGCTCGGCGTGCCGCTGCCGCCGGGGCTGCCGGGGAGGAACGCGCTCGCCGCCGCTCCGGAGCGTCCCGCGTTTTCCGAGACGGCGTACGGCATCGCGGCGGACGGCGCCTGGACCGACCTGCTCGCCGTGCGCGCTCCGCCCTGGAAGCTCATCTGGGAGCCGGGGGCGAGCCGGTTCGAGCTCTACGACCTCACTCAGGACCCGGGCGAGCGGACCAATCGCTTTCCCGATCCTCCGACGAGCGAGGCGCTCGCGAGCACGCTCGCAACCTGGCGCGCCACGGCGGCCCCGCCGCCGCCGAGCACCGGGCGGGATCCGGGCCTCGCGGAGAAGCTCCGGGCGCTCGGGTATGCGGAGTGACGGCGGTCCGCTGCGGTGGCGACCCGGCGGGGATGTCCCCGGGGCGCATTGACATGATCGAGGATCTGGTTCACTTGTAGGCCATGATCCGGCTCAATATTTACGAAGCGAAGACGCACCTGTCGCGTTACTTGAAGCGCCTGGCGAAGGGCGAGCGGATCATCCTCTGCCGGCGCAACGTCCCGATCGCGGAGATCTCCCCGCTCCCGGCGCCGGAGACGAAACCGCGGCCGATCGGCCTCGCCCGTGGTCGACTGACCGTTCCCCCGTCCTTCTTCGAGCCGCTCCCCGACGACCTGCTCGACCGTTTCGAGGGCCGGGGCTCGTGACGATCCTGCTCGACACCTGCACGTTCCTCTGGGTGATCGCGGGGGCGGAGGAGCTTTCCGACCGCGCCCGGGCACTGGTCGCCGATCCGGGGAACGCCGTGCTGCTGAGCGCTGCTTCGGCCTGGGAGATCAGCGTAAAGCATGCCCTCGGGCGGCTCCCCCTGCCGGGCGACCCGCTGCGCTTCGTCGCCGAGGAGCGCACGCGCCATCGCATCGCGGCACTGCCGATCGACGAGGCCGCGGCGCTGAACGTCGGGCGCCTTCCTCCGCTCCACCGCGATCCGTTCGACCGCATGCTCGTAAGCCAGGCGGTGCTGGGCGGCTACACGATCCTCACCCCCGATCGTTCCATCGCCCAGTATCCGGTCGCCGCCGTGTGGTAAGCCCGCGACGCCTCCGGAGCGTCGCCGCGCCTATCGGCGCGCGCCCTGGGTCGCGAGCATCCGCCGGGCCTGCGTGGCGACGGCCGAGGGGACGTTGCGCGACTTGGCGAGCTGCTGGATGTCGCGCTGGTTGAGCGTCGCGAGCTGCCGCAGCGCGATCGCGAGCGGCGTCTTGGGATTGGTCGCGAGCCCGAGCCGCACGCCGTAGAACCGCACCCAGTCGCGCCGCTCGGCGATCAGCCGCAGGAGCTCGTCGTCGGCGTTCTTGTTGCGGGTGATGGCCGCCACCTCCGCGTCGGTGATGCGCGGGTTCTGGAGCACGAGGCGGCGGATCACGCGGTTCGTGTCGTGGACGAGGATCATGCGCGCGTCGCGGTTGCCGCGCAGCGCGAGCTTGATCTTCTCGGGCACGCCCATCTGGACGATCTCGGCGTAGAGGCTCCGAGCCCGCGGCTCCTCGCCCTCGGCCGCCGGGGCCGCGGCCTCCTCCCGCAGCAACGCCTCGGGGACGGCGATGCCGTCGGTCCCCGCCTCGACCGCGGCCACCACCGCCTCCACCTCGGGGGTCTCAGGCATGCTTCTCCGCGCGCGCGGCCTGCGCCTCGCGGATGATGCGCTCGGCGATGTGCGGCGGCACCTCCTCGTAGCGCCACAGCTCGAGCTCGAAGTCGCCGCGGCCCTGGGTCATCGAGCGGAGGTCGGGCGCGTAGCGCAGCACCTCGGCCAGGGGCACGTGGGCGCGGATCACCTGCTGGCCGTTGCCCTTCGCTTCCGCCCCGAGCACCTTGCCCCGGCGGCTGTTCAGGTCGCCGATGACGTCGCCCATGTACTCGTCGGGCACGGTCACGGTGATGGTCATGATTGGCTCGAGCAGCACCGGCTTGCACTGCTCGAAGGCCTTCTGGAACGCCAGCCGGGCCGCGATCTTGAAGGCCATCTCCGAGGAGTCGACCTCGTGATAGCCGCCGTCGTAGAGCTTCACCTTGACGTCGGTGATGGGATAGCCCGCGAGCAGCCCCTGCGGGAGCAGCTCGCGGATGCCCTTGTCGACCGCGGGGATGAACTGCCGCGGGATCACGCCGCCCACGATCGCATCCTCGAACTCGTAGCCCGCGCCGCGGGGCAGCGGCGACAGCTCGATCCACGTGTCGGCGTACTGCCCATGGCCGCCCGTCTGCTTCTTGTGCTTGCCCTGCGCCCGGGCCGTGCCCTTGATCGTCTCCTTGTACGGCACCTTCGGCGCCTTCAGCTCCGCTTCGGCGCCGAACTTCCGCTTGAGGCGCTCGACCGCCACCTCGACGTGGAGCTGCCCGGTGCCGGAGATCACGAACTCCTTGGTCTGCTCGTCGCGATGCACGCGCAGCGCCGTGTCCTCCTCCATGAGGCGGTGGAGCCCCTGCATCACCTTCTCGTCGTCGGCCTTGGTCTTGGCGGCGAGCGCGAAGGAGATGGCGGCGGGTGCGTCGGGCAGCGGCGGGTAGACCACCGGCTGCTTCTCGTCGCAGAGCGTGTCGCCCGAGTGCGTGTCCTTGAGCTTCGCCATCGCCACGATGTCGCCCGCGACCGCGACGGGGACCTGGCTCTGCTTCTTGCCTTCGAGCTTGAGGAGATGGCCCAAGCGCTCGCGGCCCTCGCGGATCGGGTTGAGCACGGTCATGTCGGGGGTGGCCCGGCCGCTCACGATGCGCAGCACGGAGAGCCGGCCGGCGAACGGATCGACGATCGTCTTGAACACGTACGCCGAGAACGGCGCTGCCGGGTCGGCCGGGCGCTCGACGGGATTGCCGGTCTTGGGATCGTCGCCGGTCCAGGGCGGCAGCTCGGCGGGCGAGGGCAGCAGGTCCACGATCGCGTCGAGCAGCGCGTGCACGCCGATGCCGCGGGCGGCGGCGCCGCAGAGGATCGGCAGGAACTTGCCCGCCCGCGTCCCCTCGCGCAGCGCCGCGCGCAGCTCCTCGGCCGAGAGCGTCGCGCCCTCGAGGTACTTCTCGAGGAGCGCGTCGCTCGCCTCGGCGATGGTCTCGACGAGCTGCTCGCGCGCCGCGGCGACCGCCTCCGTGAGCTCGGCGGGCACCGGGCCCTCCTCAAACGTGCCCGAGTCGCCGTGGTAGAGGAACGCGCGATCGGCGAGCAGATCGACGACGCCGCGAAATCCGCCCTCCTCGCCGATCGGGAGTTGGAGCACGGCGGGCCGGGCACCGAGCGCCGCGAGATCCTCGAGCGCGTGCGCGAGCCGCGCCCGCTCGCGGTCCATGCGGGTGACGAAGCCCAGGCGCGGCAGCCCCCGCTCGCTGCACCACGCCCAGACCTTCTCGGTCTCGACCTTGACCTCCCGGCCCGTCGGGCCGAGCACGAGCACGGCACCGGTCGCGGCCACGAGACAGTTCCGGGTGTCGTGCAGAAAGGGCGAGTAGCCCGGCGTGTCGATCAGGTTCACCGTGTGCTTCTTCCAGCCGACGTGATGGAGCGCGGCGGTGATCGAGGACTTCCGCCGCTGCTCCTCGGGCTCGGTGTCGAACGCCGACGTGCCGTCGTCGACCCGCCCGATGCGCGTGGAGGCCCCGGCCGCAAAGAGGAGGGCGTCGGCGAGCGTCGTCTTCCCCGTCCCGCCCTGCCCCACGATGGCGACGTTGCGGAGCCTCTCGACCTCCTCAGATGGCATCCCGTCCTCCGTTGCGCGCCCAGATCAGGCGCAGCCCGTCGAGTGTCAGGAACTCGTCGACCGCCTCGATGGTCTCCGAGTGCGGCGCGATGAGCGTGGCGAGGCCGCCCGTGGCGAGCACGCGCGCCCCGGGGTCGTGCTCGGCGCGAATGCGCGCCACGAGCCCGTCGACCAGCGCCGTGTAGCCGTAGGTGACGCCCGACTGGATCGCGTGCACGGTGGTCTTGCCCACCACGCGCGGCGGCCAGGCGAGCTCCACGCGCGGCAGCTTGGCGGTGCGGCCGATCAGCGCGTCGAGCGAGACGCCGATGCCCGGCACGATCACGCCGCCGGCGTACTCGCCGCGCGCCGTGACCACGTCGAAGGTCGTGGCGGTGCCGAAGTCGACGACGATGGCCGCGCCGTGGAGCCGCTCCCACGCCGCGACCGCGTTGCAGATGCGGTCGGCGCCCACCTCGCGCGGATTGTCGTAGAGGATCGACACCCCGGTGCGCACGCCCGGCCCCACCACGAGCGGCGCCTGGGCAAAGAAGCGGCGGGAGACCTCCTCGATGCGGTCGTTCACCGGCGGCACCACGCTCGAGAGCGCCACGCCCGTGATCTCCGGGCGCGGATTGCCCCACTCGGCGAAGAGCCCGCGCAGCAGCACGCCGTACTCGTCGACGGTGCGCGCCGGGTCGGTGCTGATCCGCCAGTGCACCGCGCGCCGCTCCCCCTGGTAGAGGCCGATCAGCGTGTGCGTGTTGTTGACGTTGAACGCGAGCAGCATCCGCCGCGTGCGACCATACAGTGCCCCGCGCGCGGCTGGCAACCGCGCGCCCCTCAGCGCAGCGTGACCTCCCCCGCCACGATGCGCCGCTCGCCCGCGGCGGTGAGAAGCCTGAGGGCCCCGGCGTCGTCGACGCCGAGCACGCGGCCAGCGACCGCGCCGTCCGGCCCCTGGACGCGGACCGTGCGCCCCGTGAGCGCGGAGCGCGCCTCCCATTCCGCGCGCACGGCCGCGAAGCCGCCGGCGAGAAACCGCCCGTACCGCTCCTCGAGCGCGGCCAAGAGCCGGCCCGTAAACGCGGCGCGGTCGACCGGGCGGCCGCTGGCGAGCGCGAGCGACGTCGCCCGCTCGGCCAGCTCGGCGGGAAACGCGGTCGTGTTGAGGTTCACGCCGATGCCGACGATCACGAAGCGCACACGCTCGAGCTCGGCCTCGAGCTCGGTGAGGATGCCCGCCACCTTGCGGCCGCCGACGAGCACGTCGTTCGGCCACTTGATCTCGGCCGACAGCGTCGTCGTCTCGGCGACCGCGGCGGCGACGGCGACGCCCGCGACGAGCGCGAGCTGCGGCACGGCGGCGGGCGCGAGCGGCGGCCGCAACACCACCGAGCAGTAGAGGTTCGTCCCGGGCGGCGAGTGCCACGTGCGGCCGAGCCGTCCGCGGCCGGCGCTCTGCGCCTCGGCGACGACGCACGTGCCTTCCTCGGCCCCAGCCCGGGCGAGGTCGCGGGCGAGCCGCTGGGTCGAGTCGATCTCCGCGCGCCATTCGATCCGCCGCCACCGGCCGGTGAGGTGCGGCGCCAGCTCGGCGGGGCCGAGCCGGTCGGGCACGGCCGCGAGCACGTAGCCGCGGGCGTGACGGGCGGCGATCGCGTAGCCGCGCGCGCGCAGCCGCGCCATGTGCTTCCACACCGCCGCGCGCGAGCAGCCGAGTCGGCGCGCCAGCTCCTCGCCGGAGAGCGGTACGGCGCTCGCGCGCAGCCAGGCGAGGATGCGCTCGGCCGGCGTCACGCCCCGCCTCACAGCGGCTCGAGCTTGAGGCTGAGATCGGCCGCCGGCGCCGAGTGCGTGAGGGCCCCCATCGCCACGAAGCGCACGCCCGTGGCGGCAACCGCGGGGAGGTCCTCGGGCCGGATCCCGCCCGAGGCCTCGAGCGGCACGCGGCCTGCGACCAGCCGCACCGCCGCGGCGAGCATCGCGGGCGGCATGTTGTCGAGCAGGATCAGATCGGGCGCGGCGCCGAGGGCCGCCTCGACCTGGGCGAGCGTGCGGCACTCGACCTCGAGCGGGAGCCCGGGCCAGGCCGCCCGCGCCGTCCGCACCGCCGCGGCGACGTCGCCGCCGGCGAGCGCGAGGTGATTGTCCTTGATGAGGATCGCGTCGTCGAGCGCTAGGCGGTGGTTGGTTCCCCCGCCGGTGCGCACGGCGTACTTCTCGAGGAGCCGGAGCCCCGGCAGCGTCTTGCGCGTGTCGCGCACGACGAGCCCGCTGCCCGCCACGCGCTCCACGCAGGCGCGGGTGAGCGTGGCGATCCCCGAGAGGTGCTGGACGAAATTCAGCGCGAGGCGCTCGCCGGCGAGCAGCGCGCGCGCGCTTCCCTCGAGGACGGCCAAGACGTCGCCCGCCGCGGCGCGCTCCCCGTCGGCCGCCGCGAGCGTCACCGCGACGGGGCCGAGCCGCTCGAACACGCGGGCGAGCAGCGGCAGCCCGCAGACCACGAGCGACTGCTTGGCGAGGAGCTGGCCGCGGGCACGCGCCGCCGCGGGCACGAGCGCCGCCGACGTGCGATCGCCCGCGCCGAGGTCCTCGGTGAGCGCGAGATCGATGAGCGCCGTTACGCGCGGATCGGCGAAGAAATCGGCGGCCGTCGCCCCCGTCCTCCTCATCCCTCGGCGAGCTCGAGCGCGATCACGTCGACGACGCCGTCAGCGAGGTCGGCCCGGGTCCGCACCTCGTGCTCGGCCACGCGCGCGGCCGCCATGACGTCGGCACGCACGGGGTCGAGCCGGGCGACCGTGGGCGGGGCCGCGGCCACGACGAGCCGGCGCACCGGCCGCGCGACCGACGCCTGCGCCTGCGACTTGCCCTTGTTGATCGCCGCCCAGCAGCCGACGGCCGCATCGAAGCTCCGCGGATCGGCGGGCGCGGGCACGGAATCGAAGTCCACCGGCCCCGGCCATGGCGCGCGGTGGATGCTCGGCTGCCCGGATGCGGCCGCGAACCCCCACGACCACACCTCCTCCGTGATGTACGGCAGCGCCGGCGCAAAGAGCCGCAGCAGCACCGAGAGCCCGAGCCGCAGCGCCCCCACGGCCGAGCCCGCGGCCGCCGCGTCGTGCTCGCGCGCGCGCACCTTCACCAGCTCGAGGAACGTGTCGGTGAAGTCGCCCCAGAAGAAGCCCTCGGTCTGCTGGAGCGCGTGCGCGTAGTCGAAGCCCTCGAAGGCCGCGGTGACGCGCTCGACGAGCGCGCGCAGTCTCGCGACGAAGGCGCGGTCGAGCTCGGTCACGATCGGGCCGGGGGCGCGCTCCTGGGCGAGCACGAACTTCCCCGCGTTGAAGAGCTTCGTCACGAGCCGCTTGCCGACCTTCATCACCTTCTCGTCGAAGGCCGTGTCGGTGCCGAGCCGCGCGCTCGCCGCCCAGTACCGCACGCCGTCGGCCCCGTGCGCGTCGAGGAGGTGCGCGGGCGTCACCACGTTCCCCTTGCTCTTCGACATCTTCTTGCGCTCCGGGTCGAGGATCCAGCCGGAGACCACCACGTGCCGCCACGGGATCGTGTCCTCGTGCAGGAGCGCCTTGGCGATCGTGTAGAAGGCCCAGGTGCGGATGATCTCGTGGCTCTGGGGCCGGATGTCGGCGGGGAAGAGCTGGCGGTGGCGCGCGGGATCGAGACGCCAGCGCGAGCTGATCTGGGGGGTGAGCGAGCTCGTGAACCAGGTGTCGAAGACGTCGGCCTCGCCGACGAACCCGTGCGGCCGACTCCGCTGCTCGGCCGTGAACCCCGGCGGCACGTCGATCGTCGGGTCGACGGGCAGCGCGTCCGCGGCGGCGACGATCGGCCGCTCGTAGTCGGGGCGGCCCGTGCCGTCGAGCGGGTACCACACCGGGATCGGCACGCCGAAGTAGCGCTGGCGGCTCACGCACCAGTCGGCGTTCAGGTTCTGCGTCCAGTCGCGGAACCGCAGCCGCATGAAGTCGGGGTGCCAGCGGATCTGGTCGCCCTTGGCGAGGAGCTGGTCTTTCTTGTCGAGCAGCCGCACGAACCACTGGCGGCTCGTGACGAACTCGAGCGGCCGCTCGCCCTTCTCGTAGAACTTGACGCTGTGCTCGATCGGCCGCGGCTCGCCGCAAAGCGCTCCCGCCGCGCGCAGCTCCTCGACGACGATCCGCCGCGCCTCCGCGAGCGTCCGCCCGGCGAGCCGGCGATAGACGGCGTTGGCGGCCTCGGGCCTCAGGCTCTCCCAGCCCCCCGGGCCGAAGACGACCTCCGGATCGATCCGGCCGTCGCGGCGCACCACCTGCCGCAGCGGCAGCCCCTCGGCCCGCCACCACAGGACGTCGGTGGCGTCGCCGAAGGTGCACACCATGAGAATGCCGGTCCCCTTCTCGGGGTCGACCAGCGTGCTCGGGAAGATCGGCACCGGCACGTGGAAGAGCGGGGTGAGCGCCCGCCGGCCGAAGAGGTGGCGATGGCGCGGGTCGTCGGGGTGCGCGGTGACCCCGACGCACGCCGGGAGCAGCTCGGGCCGCGTCGTGGCGATCACGAGCTCGCCGCCCCCTTCGACCGCGAACGTCACGTCGTGAAAGGCGCCGCGCACGGTGCGGTCCTCCACCTCGGCCTGCGCCACGGCGGTCTGGAAGTCGACGTCCCACATCGTGGGCGCCTCGACGGCGTAGACGTGGCCCTTGGCCCAGAGATCGAGGAACGAGAGCTGAGCCACGTGGCGGCAGCGGGCGTCGATGGTCGAGTACTCCTCGTGCCAGTCGACCGAGAGCCCGAGGCGACGCCAGAGCTGCTTGAAGGCCGCCTCGTCCCGGCGGGTGAGGTCGAGGCAGAGCTTGATGAAGCGGTCGCGCGGGACGGGCCGCGGCGGCTCGCGGCGCTCGGCCTCGGTCGGGGGACCCAAGTCGCCCGGGTCCGCCGCCGTGGGCTCGCAGCGCACGTGGTAGTACGCCTGCACCCGCCGCTCGGTCGGCAGCCCGTTGTCGTCCCAACCCATCGGGTAGAAGACGCTGCGGCCGCGCATGCGCTGGTAGCGGGCGAGCACGTCGGCGTGCGTGTAGCTGAACACGTGCCCCACGTGCAGCGATCCCGACACGGTGGGCGGCGGCGTGTCGATGACGAACGTCTCTGCGCGCGGGCGCGCGGGATCCCAGCGATGGATGCCGAGCCGCTCCCACTCCGCCCCCCACCGCGCCTCGGCCGCGGCCGCGTCGAAGTGCTTGGGGAGCGCAGCGGGATCGATCATGCGGGGTCCCTGAGATAGCAAAGCCCCCCCTACCCTCGCCAGGCGACCCACGCGAGCACGAGCCACCCGGCGAGAAACGCAAGCCCGCCGAGCGGCGTCACGGCGCCGAGCCAGCGCGCCCCGGAGAGCGCGAGCGCATAGAGGCTGCCCGAGAAGAGGACGACGCCCGCGACGAAGCACCACCCCGCAGCCGCCGCCCCGGGCGCGCGCCCCACCACGCAGGCCACCGCGAGCAGGCCGAGCGCGTGGTACATCTGGTAGCGCGCGCCGGTCTCGAAGATCGCGAGCAGCTCGGGCGTGAGGCGCGCGCGAAGCCCGTGGGCGGCAAACGCCCCTGCCGCCACGGCCAGCGCCGCCAGCACCGCGCCGAGCCCCAAGAAGAATCGATCCATCGCCGCCCGAGCTTAGCGCGTCCGCCGGGGCGGCGCTCGCCTGTTCGCCGCGGCTCGGGTACGGTATACGGCCGTATGCGCCTCCGCCCCCTCGGCCGCTCGGGCCTGCGCGTCTCGGAGCTCTGCCTCGGCACCATGACCTTCGGCATGCCCGGCTGGGGCTGCGACGAAGCGGCGTCGCTGCGGCTGATCGACCGCTTCCTCGACGCCGGCGGGAACTTCATCGACACGGCCGACCTCTACGCCGGCACGGTCTCCGAGGAGATCTGCGGCAAGGCGCTCGCGGGCCGGCGCACGCAGGTCGTGCTCGCCACCAAGTGCACGATGCCGACGGGGGCCGGCGCCAACGACCGCGGCGCCTCGCGCAAGCACATCCACGAGGCCATCGACGCGAGCCTGCGGCGGCTGCGCACCGACTACGTCGACCTCTACCAGATCCACGCCGAGGACCTCTGGACCCCGCTCGAGGAGACGCTGCGCGCGCTCGACGACCTCGTGCGCGCCGGCAAGGTGCTCTACGTCGGCGCGTCGAACTTCCGCGCCTACCGCCTCATGAAGGCGCTCGCGCTCGCCGATCGTCACGGCTGGGCGCGCTTCATCTCCCTCCAGCCCCAGTACAACCTCCTCGTGCGCTCGATCGAGCGCGAGCATTTCGCGCTCTGCCGGGAGGAAGGCGTGGGGATCATCACCTGGAGCCCGCTCGCCGCGGGCATGCTCACGGGCAAGGTGACCCGCGACCGCAAGCCGCCCGAGTCGCGCCTCGCCCAGCGCGACATGGAATTCTACCGCCTCTACTACACCGAGCAGGCCTTCGCGATCGTCGACGTGCTCACGGCCGCGGCGGCCGAGGTCGGCTGCACGCCCGCGCAGCTCGCGCTCGCCTGGCAGCTCCGCAAGCCGGAGATCACCTCGGTGATTCTCGGCGTGCGCAGCGAGGCGCAGCTCGCCGACAACCTTGGCGCGCTCGGGGTCGAGGTCCCCGCGGCCGTGATGGAGCGCCTCGATGCGGCCTCCGCGTTGCCGCCCGAGTACCCCGGCGTCTTTCTCGACATGATCCAGCGCTGGCTCGGCAACGCCTGATGCTGTCCGAGCGGCTCCTCTTCCGGCACTTCTTCACCGCCTACGCGCTCGCGGGCGGGACGGCGCTCTGGGTGCTCGGGTGCTGGCTCGCGGCGCCGCTCGGCGTGCGGCCGGCGTGGCCCTGGCACGCCGGCGGACCGCTCCTCCTCGCCGCGCTCGTGCGGGGCGCCACCTGCGCCTTCCGCCGCGACGATCCCGAGCCGCTGCCCGTGTGGGTTCGGGCCTGCCGGGCCACGACGGCGATCGCGTTCGCGGCGATAGTGGCGGTGGCAGCCCTCGGCGCGACGCTCATCGTGTCCGCGGCAGCGGGCCGCTTCGCGCGCGCCGCGGAGGCGGGGATGCTCGCCCCCGGGCGCGGCCGGCCGTCGCCCGCGCCCGCGCGCCCGCTCGGCACGGCGGCCGTCGGCCTCGCGCTCGGGCTCGTCGCCTACGGCTACGCCCGCGGCCACCGCCGGCTGCGCGTGCGCGAGATCGCGGTTCCGGTTGCGGGCCTGCCGCCCGCCCTCGCGGGCCTGCGGCTCGTGCACCTGAGCGACCTGCACGTGGGACCGCTCGCCGACGCCGCGGCGTTGCGCGAGGCCGTCGCGCGTGTCCTGGCGCTCGACCCCGACGTCGTGTGCATCACCGGCGACGTGGTCGACAATCCCTACGCCGACCTCTCGCGCTGGCTGCCCGAGCTCGCGCGGCTGCGCGCGCGCCACGGCGTCTACGCGATCCTCGGCAACCACGACCGCCGCGTGGGCGCCGCGCGGGTGGCCGCGGCCCTCACGGCCGACTGCGGCTGGCGGGTGCTGCGCGACGAGGTGGCGCCGGTGACGATCCGGGGCGCCCGCCTCCACCTCATGGGCCTCGACCACCGGCCGCGCGCGCACGCGGCCGATCTGCTGCCCGCCCTGCTCGCGCGGGTGCCGGCGGGCGAGCCCGCGGTCCTCCTCGTCCACCATCCGGCGGCGTTCCCGCGGGCAGCCGCCGCGGGCGTTCCGCTCACGCTCGCCGGCCACACCCACGGCGGGCAGGTCGCCGTGCCCGGGCTGCCGCGCCTCAACCCCGCGCGGCTTTTCGTGACGCGTTTCGACGCGGGCTGCTTCGCGCAGGGGACCGCCGTGCTCCACGTGAGCCCCGGCCTCGGCGCGAGCGGCCAGCGCGTGCGCATCGGCGTGCCGCGCGAGATCACCGTGCTCACGCTCGTGCCGGCGGCCGCGACCGCAGCCGCCTGAGACGCGCGTGCGGCTCGGTCTCCAGCTCGGCTACTGGATGTTCGGGCCCGAGGATCCGCTCGACCTCGTGCTCGAGGCCGAGCGGCTCGGCTTCGACTCCGTGTGGACGGCCGAGGCCTACGGCTCCGATGCGATCGCGCCGCTCTGCTGGATGGGCGCGCGCACCACGCGCATCAAGCTCGGCACGGCGGTGCTGCAGATCTCCGCGCGCACGCCCGCGTGCGTCGCCATGACCGCGGCCACCATCGACCACCTCTCGGGCGGGCGGCTCATCCTCGGGATCGGCGTTTCGGGCCCGCAGGTGGTCGAGGGCTGGTACGGGCAGCCCTTCCCGCGTCCGCTCGAGCGCACGCGCGAGTTCGTGACGCTCCTGCGCGCGATGCTCGCGCGCGAGGGGCCGGTCACGTTCGCCGGCCGCCACTACCAGCTCCCTTACCCTGGCGGCTCGGGGCTCGGGAAGCCCCTCAAGCTCATCATGAAGCCGCTGCGCAGCCGCATCCCGATCTACCTCGGCGCCGAGGGGCCGAAGAACGTGGCGCTGGCGACGGAGATCTGCGACGGCTGGCTGCCGCTCTTCTACTCGCCCTACCGGCACCAGGTGTACGCCGAGTCGCTGCGCGGCATGCGGCCCGGGTTCGAGATCGCGGCCACGGTCACCGTCTCCGTGGCGCAGGACGTGGCCACGGCGCTCGTCCCGATCAAGTGGATGCTCGCGTTCTACCTGGGCGGCATGGGCGCCCGCGGGCGGAACTTCCACCTGAACCTGATGGAGCGCATGGGCTTCGGCGACGAGGGGCGGCGCGTGCAGGCGCTCTTCCTCGACGGCAAGCGCGACGAGGCTGCGGCGACGGTCCCCGACCAGCTCGCCGACGAGATCGCGCTCTGCGGTCCGCCCGAGCGCATCCGCGACCGGCTCGCGGCATGGAAGGCGAGCCCGGTCACCACGCTGCTCTGCGCAACGCGCGACCCGGCGGCGCTCCGGGTGATCGCCGAGGCCGTGCTCTAGATCGCCGCCTCGAAGAGCCCGGCCGCGCCCATGCCCCCGCCGACGCACATCGTGACGATGCCCCAGCGCTGGCGGCGGCGCTGGAGCTCGAGGAGCAGCGTGCCCACCATGCGCGAGCCGGTCATCCCGTAGGGGTGCCCGATGGCGATCGAGCCGCCGTTCGGGTTGAGCTTCTCCATCGGGATGCCGAGCCGGTCGCGGCAGTAGACCACCTGCGAGGCGAAGGCCTCGTTCAGCTCGACGATGTCGATGTCGTCGAGCTTGAGGCCCGCGCGCTTGAGGAGCTTCGGCACGGCGAAGACGGGACCGATGCCCATCTCGTCCGCCTCGCACCCGGCGAACACGCAGCCGCGGAAGAAGCCGAGCGGCTTGATGCCGAGCGCCTTGGCGCGCTCCCACGACATGATGAGCGTCGCCGAGGCGCCGTCGGAGAACTGGGAGGAGTTGCCGGCGGTGACGGTGCCGTCGGGCTTGAAGGCGCCGGGCAGCTTGGCGAGCCCCTCGAGGGTCGTGTCCGGGCGGTTGCACTCGTCGCGGTCGACCGTGACCTGCTTCTGCGACTTGGCGCCGGTCGCCTTGTCGGTGACCTCCATGGTGACGGTCATCGGCACGATCTCGTCCTTGTGCTTGCCCGCCGCCTGGAAGGCCGCGGTGCGCTGCTGGGACGCGAGGGCGTACTCGTCCTGCGCCTGACGGCTCACCTTGTAGCGCTCGGCGACGATCTCGGCGGTGAGGCCCATCGGCATGTAGACCTGCTTGTAGTGCTCCATGAGCCAGGGGTTGAAGAGGAGGTGCTTGTTGAAGTCGTTTTGGAGCATCGTGATCGACTCGAGCCCGCCGCCGATCACCGCGTCGGCGCCCTCGTTCTCGACCATGTGCGCCGCCACGGCGACCGCGTTGAGCCCCGAGGAGCAGAAGCGACTCACGGTGCCGCCGGGCACCGAATGCGGCAGCCCGGCCATGATGGCGACGTTGCGCCCGACGTTGAAGCCCTGGGGGCCTTCGGGAAAGCCCGTGCCCATCACCACGTCGTCGATCTCCGCGGGATCGAGCTGCGGGACTTTCTGGAAGAGCGCCTTCACGCAGTGGACGGCCATGTCGTCCGGGCGGGTCAAGTTGAACGATCCGCGGAACGACTTGGCGAGCCCGGTGCGGGCGGTGGCGACGATGACGGCTTCACGGCGGGTGCGCATGTGGGGACCTCCTCCTCGGCCTGCCATGACTCGCAGGAGGGGCGTTGTGATGCAAGAGCCCGGCAGGAGGGGCGGACGATAGCCTTGAGCGGCCCGCCGCTTGCCGGTATGAATCGGCTCGCGCGAAAGTGGCGGAATTGGCAGACGCGCAGGATTCAGGATCCTGTGGGGTAACACCCGTGGGGGTTCAAGTCCCCCCTTTCGCACTTCCCCCCAACGTGGCCCCGCTATCTTGCCCACCTCTGGCGTGATCGCGAAGGCCAACGGGAGTAAATCGGCAGTATTTTGACCCCTTCGGGGCGCCGTCCCACCCCATCCGGCTCGTGAGCGCACTCCCGTCCCGGCGCGTTCGGTTCGGGATGTCCCGCGCGTAGACTTGAAAGAGCATCTCGGGCGTCGTGTGCCCGAGCATCGCGGCGACCCGGGACGGCGCTTCCCCGAGGCACCGACCGGTCGGCGTCGTGACGACGTAGGCACCAGGCCTCCTTGTCCGCTACCGTGGCCCCAATGACGTTTTGTCCAATTGAATTGCGGATCATGGACGCGCTCAACACGGCCGCTAAGCAGCGGCCGGCTGCGTGTACGTGTAAACGGTGCAGCGCTGGATCGTGATGCCAGGCGACTGCACGCCCAGCGCCGTGTGCAGTCCGAGATTCCCGTCGATCACCGCGAGCACGGGGGCGCGCAGGCCACGGCGCCCCAAGGTGTCGATGGCATGCTGCCACGCGGGGGCCGACTCCTGCCCGACCGGGCGGAGATCCCGCACCGCGTGCTCCCGGTTGGCCCGAACGCCCAGCGTCACCGGACGACGCGGCTCGTCGGGCCCCGGGGGCCGGTCGAGGACCCGCGGGGCCGTTTTGGCACGAAGGCGATCGACTATCCGGCACGACCTGCGCGCGCTGTCGCAAAAGCCGCAGGCGGCGGGCCAGGTCGCGGGACCGCGCGTGCGTGATCTCGGCGCGCCATTCGACGCCGTGTGGCAGCGGCTCGTCGACGTTCAACTCACCCGGCTCGGCCGTCAGCCCTCAGCGGCGTCGGCGAGACGTGCCGGCATCCCGGCTTCCGCCAAGAGCCGCTCGGCGCCCGGGGACCGGCTCCCCCGGTTGCGTTTCCCCCCCGACGGCGCGAGACATGGCGGGCATGGCGACGCCCGTCATCTCGGCCGACTCGCACGTGACCGAGCACCCCGACGCGTATCGGAAGCACGTGGCCGCGCGCGACCGCGACGACGCCCCGCACGTCGAGCGCAACGCCGACGGCGGCGACGTCTACGTGATCCCCGGCATGCGCACGGCGATCCCAATCGGCCTCGTCGCCGCGGCGGGCAAGCGCCCCGAGGACATCTCGCTCGCCGGCCGCTTCGAGGACTGGTACCCGAGCGGCTGGGATCCCCGCCTGCGCGCCGCCGACCAGGACCGCGACGGGGTGGCGGCCGAGGTCCTCTACCCCACCGTCGGCATGGTCCTCTGCAACCACAAGGACCTCGCCTACAAGCGCACCTACATGCAGGCCTACAACCGCTGGATCGCCGAGTACTGCGCGACCGATCCCGCGCGGCTCGTCGGCATCGGCCAGACGGCCATGCGCACGCCCGCGGAGGGCATCGAGGACCTGCGCGAGATCGCGGCGCTCGGGCTCCGCGGCGTGATGCTGCCGGGCGTCCCCGGCCAAGCCGACTACGACGATCCGATCTACGACCCGTTCTGGGAAGCGGCGGTCGACATCGGGCTCCCCCTCTCCTTCCACATCCTCACCACGCCGAGCGACTGGGGCGGCCGGGTGCGCGGGCCCTTCATGAACCACGCCGTCGCGATCATCCGCGCCAACCAGGACATCATGGGCATGCTCGTCTTCGGCGGCGTCTTCGACCGCCATCCGCGGCTGCGCATCGTCTGCGTCGAGGCCGACGCTGGCTGGGTCCCCCACTGGACCTACCGCATGGATCACTACTACGAGCGCCACCGCTACATGCGGGCGGGGACGCTCTCGCGGCGGCCGTCGGAGATCTTCCGCGAGCACATCTACCTGACTTTCCAGGACGACTGGGCGGCGTTCCACACCGTCCGCCTCCAGAACCCCGAGCGGCTCATGTGGGGCAACGACTTCCCGCACAGCGATTCGACGTGGCCGCGCTCGCAGGAGGTGCTGCGCGAGCACACGGCGCACCTCCCGGCGGCGACGCGCGACCTGATCCTCCGCGACAACGTCGTGAGGCTCTATGGGCTGTGACCTCGTGATCCGCGGCGGCACGATCGTCGACGGCACGGGTGCGCCCGCGGTCGTTGGCGACGTCGCCATCAAGGACGGCCGCATCGCGGCGGTGGGGGCGGTCTCGACGCGAGCCGACCGCACGATCGACGCGAGCGGCCGCATCGTCGCGCCCGGCTTCATCGACGTGCACACGCACTACGACGCGCAGATTCTCTGGGACCCCCTGCTCTCGATCTCGCCGTGGCACGGCGTCACCACGGTGGTCATGGGCAACTGCGGCTTCGGTATCGCCCCGACCCATCCGGCCCACCGCCGGCTCGTGCTGCGCACGCTCGAGAAGGTAGAAGGCATGAGCCTCGCCTCGCTCGAGGCGGGCTGCGGCACCGCGTGGCCGTTCGAGACGTTCCCCGAGTACCTCGACGCCATCGAGCGGCGCGGCACGGCGATCAACGTGGCCGTGCTCGTCGGCCACACCCCGGTGCGCCTCTACGTGATGGGCGAGGAGGCGACGGAGCGCGCAGCGATGCCCGAGGAGGTGGCGCGCATGCGCGCCATCGTCGGCGATGCCATCGAGGCGGGCGCGCTCGGCTTCGCCACCTCGAAGGCGCCGACGCACGTCGGCTGGGCGGGCAGGCCCGTGCCGAGCCGCGTCGCCGACTTCGCCGAGGTGCGGGCGATCGCGAGCGTGCTCGCCGACCTCGGCCGCGGTGTCGTGCAGGCCACCGCCGGCCCGGGGCTCTTCCTCGACGAGTTCGCGACGCTGGCGCGCGAAACGGGGCGCCCGGTCACCTGGACGGCGCTGCTCGCCGGCATGATGGGTCCCGGATCGCATCGGGTGCTGCTCGAGCGCAGCGAGACGCTCGCGCGCGAGGGACTGCCCGTCGTTCCCCAGGTGGCGTGCCGCCCGCTCGACTTCGAGTTCGACTTGGCCGAGCCGTTCGTCTTCGAGAGCATGCCCGTGTTCGCCCCCGTCTCGGCGGCCGATCGCGCAGGCAAGATCCGCCTCTATCGCGACCCGGCATTCCGCCGGCAGGTGAAGGAGGCGCTCGCCGTGCGCCGGGCCGGCGTCTTCGGGTTCGCGTGGGAGCGCCTGGTGGTCTCGTTCCACCCGCTCGACCCCGCCCTCGAGGAGCGACGGATGGACGAGCTCGCGGCGGCGGCCGGCGTCGATCCGCTCGATCTGCTCTTCGACCTCGGGCTCGCCACGGACCTGACGACGCGGTTTCGCATGTCGGTGGTGAACTTCGACGAGGACGAGGTGGCCGAGCTGCTCACGAACCGCCACACGATGCTCGGCCTCTCCGACGCGGGCGCACACGCAAGCCAGCTCTGCGACGCCTGCTTCGCGACCCACCTCCTCGGCCACTGGGTGCGCGAGAAGCGCACGCTCACGCTCGAGCAGGCCGTGCACATGCTCACGGCCCGCGTCGCCGCCGTCATGGGGATCGCCGACCGCGGTGAGCTCGCCCCCGGGCTCGCCGCCGACGTCACGATCTTCGATCCCGACGTCGTCGGCTGCTCGAAGCTCCGCCGCGTCCACGACTTGCCCGGCGGAGCCGACCGGCTCGTCGCCGACGCCTTCGGGATCGAGGCGGTGATCGTCAACGGGATCGTCGTGCGCGAGGGCGGCCGGGATGCCGTGCGCGCGAGCGGCCCCCTGCCCGGCCGGCTGCTGCGCGGCGGCCGCGCGCGCTAGCGAAAGGAGAATCCACCCATGACGAGCCTCGCGATGCCCCGCGCGTGGCACCTGCTTGCGCTGCTGGCGACCCTCGCCGGCATCGCGGCCAACCCCGCCTCGGCGGTGACCGGGACGTACCTCTTCCGCGACTCCTTCGCGCCCAGCGAGGGCGCCGGGAACGAGCTGGTTCCGGTCTACAACGGGACGGGCACGATCCTCACGGGCGGCCAGGGCTTCGTAGACGGCTCGTTCGTCACCGAGACGATCAGCGCGGCCGCGTGTTCGTCCACACCCACCGTGCGGGCGTGGTCGTTCCCGCAGTTCGGCGGGCTCCGCTACGACAACGCGATGCCCGTCGTCGCGACGGGCTCGTACTCGATCTCGATGCTGCTGCGCTTCAGCCCCGTGAGCTCCGGCTACGCGCGCCTCGTCGACTTCTCGGGCTCGACGCTCGATTCGGGCATCTACGAGCTCGACGGCGCCGTGAGCTTCTACCCCCTCGGCACCTACGCCACGGGCTCCTTCGTCTCCGACCAGGACGTCTTCGTCACCATCACGCGCGAGGCGACGAGCGGGCTCGTTGCGCTCTACATCGACGGGGCACCGCTGCCGAGCTTCAGCGATGGCCGGACGTCCTACTACGTGCCGACTGACAAGGTGATCTACTTCCTGATGGACAACACGACTGGTCCGGCCAACATCCACGAATCCGCCCCGGGCACGATCGCCTACCTCCAGGTGCGCGACGCGCCGATGACAGCCACCGAGGTGGCCGCGAGCCTGGCGGACATCTGCGGCGCCGTGGCCGCCACCACCACGACCACCTCGACGACCACGACCACGCTCTCGCCCTGCGGCAACGGCACGATCGACCCGGGCGAGGCCTGCGACGACGGCGCGGCCAACGGGACGCCTGCCTCGTGCTGTTCGACCGGCTGCACGGTGTCCGCCGTCGGACCGACGTGCAGCGCGCAGGTGACCGCGCCGTCGTTGATCCGCTCGCGGCACGCCCCGACGGCGATCCCTCTCACGGTCACGCTGCCGGCGGCGCCGGGCAAGGGCGGTGCGCTCGTCTTCGAAGCTGCGGGCTTTGCCGCCGCAGGGATGCACGCGGCGCTGAGCGGGCCCGCAGGCTCGGTCCAGGTCACCAAGGGCGTGCACCGGACGTTTCGCGGGCGGCGGCGCACGCACCGCGTGAAGCTCGCGCTCAACCGGCTCGGCACCCAGCTCCTCAAGCGCAACGGCTCGCTCGCCGTCACCGTCCAGCAGCAGCTCACCGGCAAGCCCCCCAGCGGCGGAGACGCGGGCCAGACCCTCGTCACCCAGGTGACGACGGTGCTCCAGACGCGCTAGAGAGGCCTGCCAGCGTGCCCGACGCCGCCAGCCAGCCAGCACCGCCGGATCCAACGGGCACGAGCACGAGCCGGCGCGACTTCACCACGCTCGTCCGCACCGGATGCGAGGACTACGTGCTCCGCGGCATCGGCCTGCCGCTGGCGGCCTATGCCTTTCACGCAGTCAAGCTCGGGCTCTTCGTGCTCGGCTGGATGTTCTTCGTCGGCTTCACGCCCGGCCTCGGAAGCCCCTGGCGCCTCGGCGCCTGGTGGCGCGCCGACGTAGCCTTCCAGAAGGCCGTGCTGTGGGCGTCGCTCGTCGAGGTGCTCGGCTGCGGGTGCATGAGCGGCCCGCTCGGCTGCCGCATCTGGCCGCCGTTCACCGCCTGCCTGCACTTTCTGCGTCCGGGCACGGTGAAGCAGGCCCCCTGGCCCGGGCTCCCGCTCCTGGGGGGCCGCACGCGGAGCTGGCTCGACGTGGCCCTCTATGCGGCCTTGCTGGCCGCCCTGCTGCGCGCGCTCTTGGCGCCCGCGGTCGGGGCGAGCGAGCTCGTGCCGGTGGTCGCCCTGCTCGTGCTCGCGGCGCTCGCCGACAAGACGATCGCGCTCGCCGCGCGCGTCGAGCACCACGGCGCGATGCTCGTCTGCTTTCTCCTCGGCGGGAACTGGATCGCCGGGTGCAAGGCCGTGCAGCTCGGGATCTGGTTCTGGGCGGGGGTCTCCAAGCTCACCGTGGCCTTCGGCTACGTGATCCCGGTCATGGTGGTGAACAATCCCCTCGTGCGCAGCGCGGCCGTGCGGCGGCGCATGTTCGTCGCCTATCCCCGCGACCTGCGCCCATCGCGGCTGGGACGAGCGATGGCGCACGCAGGGACGTTCCTCGAGTTCGCCGCGCCGCTCACGCTCGTCTTCGTGACCGGGCCCGGGCCCCTGCTCGTCCTCGGCATGGTCTTCGTCCTGCTGCTGCACGGCTTCATCCTCGGCAACATGCCCGCCGGGGCGGTCTTCGAGTGGAACCTGCTGAGCCTCTACGCGGCCTTCTTCCTCTTCGTCGGCCACCCGCAGGTCACCGTGCTCGACGTCGACTCCGTGCCGCTCGCGCTCTACCTCGTCGTCGCCTTGGTCGTGCTGCCGCTCGTCGGCAACCTGGTGCCCGCGAAGGTCTCCTTCCTCGTGTCCATGCGCTACTACGCCGGCAACTGGGCGTGGAGCGCGTGGCTCTTCCGCGGCGACGGCCACCGCAGGCTCGACCGCATCAAGCGCGCCTCCCCCCTCTTCCGGGAGCAGCTCGAGCGCTTTGCGCCGGCGGAGGCGGCGAGCATGGACTCGCGTGGCATGGCCTTCCGCTCGCTGCACCTCCAGGGTCGCTGCCTCGGCCTGCTCATTCCGCGCGCGCTCGAGGGCCGGCCCTTTGCCGACTACCAGTACGTCGACGGCGAGAACGTCGCCGGCTCCGTGCTCGGCTGGAACTTCGGCGAGGGCCACCTGTGCGACGATCGCCTGCTCGCCTGCGTCCAGGAGCAGTGCCGGTTCGAAGACGGCGAGCTGCGCGTGATCGTGGTCGAGTCGCAGCCGCTGCTGCGCCGGACGCTCCACTGGCGCATCTTCGACGCCGCCCGCGGACGGCTCGCCGAGGGGTACGCGCACTTGGACGACCTCGCCCGGCGCGCGCCGTGGGACTACGGCTGACCGTGGACGACGCGGTCGTCGTCGGCGCGGGACCCAACGGGCTCGCCGCGGCGGTCGAGCTCGCGCGCCGCGGCGCCTCGGTGCGCGTGCTCGAGGCCCGCGACGAGATCGGCGGGGGCACGCGGACCGCCGCGCTCACGCTGCCCGGCTTCGCCCACGACGTGTGCTCCGCCTGCCACCCGCTCGCCGTCCTCTCCCCCTTCTTCCGCACGCTCGACCTCGAGGCGCACGGCCTGCGCTGGATCCGCCCCCGCGCGTCCGTGGCCCACCCGCTCGACGACGAGCCGGCCGTGCTGCTCACGCGCTCGCTCGCGGAGACGGCGGGCGACCTCGGCGCGGACGGCGCGGCCTACCGCGCGCTCTTTGGCCCCCTTCTGCGCGCCCCGCACGCGCTCCTCGCCGACCTCCTGGGCCCGCTGCGTCTCCCGCGCCACCCGCTGCTGATGGCGCGCTTCGGCATGACCGGGCTCTGGCCGGCGACCCGTGCGCTCGAACGTCGCTTTTGCGGCCGACGGGCGCGCGCCGTGCTCGCCGGCTGCGCGGCGCACGCGATCCTGCCGCTCGAGCGCCCGCTCACGATGGGCGTGGCGATGCTCTTCGCGCTCACGGCGCACGTAGACGACTGGCCCGTCGCCGCCGGGGGCTCGCAGGCCATCGCCCGCGCGCTCGCCTCGGTGCTCCGGCAGCTCGGCGGGCACATCGAGACCGGCCGTCCGGTGCGTAGGCTCGCCGACATTCCCCCCGCGCGCGTGGTGCTCTTCGATCTGAGCCCCGCCCAGCTCGCCACGGTGTGCGCGCCGCTCTTGCCGCCCCGCTACCTCCGCCGGCTGCGCCGCTACCGCTACGGGCCGGGGGCATTCAAGATCGATTGGGCCCTCGACGGCCCGATCCCCTGGCGCGACCCGCGCTGCCTCGACGCCTCGACGGTCCACGTCGGCGGCACGCTCGAGGAGATCGCCGCCGCCGAAGCCGCCGTCTGGCGCGGCGAGCATCCCGAGCGGCCGTTCGTGCTCGTCGTCCAGCAGAGCCAGCTCGATCCCGCGCGCGCTCCCGCCGGCAAGCACACGGGCTACGCCTACTGTCACGTGCCCGCCGGCTCCCCCGTCGATTGCACCTCGGCGATCGAGCGGCAGATCGAGCGCTTCGCCCCGGGATTCCGCGACCGCGTGCTCGCCCGTCACCGGACGACCCCCGCGGACTTCGAGCGCGAGAATCCGAACTACGTCGGCGGCGCGATCACGGGCGGGGTCGCCGACCTCGCTCAGCTCTTCTTCCGCCCGGTGGCGCGCGCCGATCCCTACGCGACGCCGCACCCGCGCATCTTCCTCTGCTCGGCCTCGACGCCCCCCGGCGGCGGCGTGCACGGGATGTGCGGCTACTTCGCTGCGCACAGCGCGGCGCGACGCCTCGCCCGCCTGCCCTCGGTGCTGCCTCCGCTCGGCGAGCGGCCGTGACGCCCGCCGCCGCTTCTCGACGCGCACCGGCGCGTGCTATAGACTCGGGCCGTGCGGTGGGTGGTGCGGTGTCCGGCGTGCGGCAGCGAGGAAATCCGGCCCCGGCCGCGCTCCCGCCTGACCGACCTGCTCGCGATCGTCGTCCTGCGGACCCCGTATCGCTGCCGCGCCTGCTGGCGGCCGTTCACGGCCTCGCGGTTCCGTCGGCCCGAGCCCGCGGACGGGCGTGCCGCCGCCGCGCGCCGCGGCGACACGTCGCCCCTCGAGGCGGGCCCGCGTCCGACCGCGCTGCGTTAGCGCAGCAGCGCCCACGTTCGCTCGAGCCACCACGACGCCGCGAGCGAGCCCATCGCATAGACCGGCACGCGGCGCGTCCAACCGGGAAGCGGCACCCGCACGCGCCCCACGGTTGCCGCGAGTGCCAGCACCGCGAGCACGAAGGCGAGCTGCCCGAGCTCGATCCCGGTGTTGAACGCGAAGAGCGCCAGCGGGATCTCCCCCGCGGGCAGACCCGCTTCGCGCAGCGCCGCCGCAAAGCCGAGCCCGTGCAGGAGGCCGAAGCTCGCCGCCATCGCCCAGGGGCGCCGCCGCATGAGCGTCGGGCCCGGCGGCCGGGCGAGCTCGACGGCGAGCGCGAGCACGGTCGTGGCGATCCCCACCTCGATCGGCCCCGAGGGCAGGTCGACGAGCCCGAGGGCGGCCAGGGTGAGCGTCACGCTGTGCCCGGCGGTAAACGCCGTCACCGTCGCCACGAGCCGGCGCACGCTGCCTGCGAGCAAGAGGAGCCCGAAGACGAAGAGGAGGTGGTCGGGGCCGGTGAGGATGTGCTCGACGCCGAGCCGCACGTAGTCGCGCACGACGGCGAGGACCGCCGGCCGCGGCGGCACGGCGAGCAGGGGACGGGCGCGCGTCACGACACCCTGCACGACGCGGCCGTCGGCGAGCGTCACGCGCACGAGCACCCCGATCCCGACCGCCCCGAAGCCCGTCGCCCCGAACCGAGCGCCGACGAGGCCACCGGGGCCGCAGTCGGCCGTCCAGCGCGTCCACACGCCCGTGTCGTCGCGGGCGACCGTGCGCGGCCCGAGCTCGTGGCAGCGCTCCGGCAGCACCGGGACGAGCGCCACGCCCCGCGGACGGAGCAGCGGCACCTTCCAGCCCACCTCGACGCGTCCGCCGTCGCGCTCGTGCACCTCGAGAAGCCCCGGGGCGAGCGGATGCGCCCAGAGCGGACCAGCGGCGAGCGCGAGCGCCACCGCCACGGCGGCGCGTGCGAGCAGACGGAGCACACCGCATCCTAGACACGGGGCACGGGAGCACGCTAGAGGCCCCTGCATGCGGTGGGTGGAGTTGCTGATGCTCGTGGCGCTTGCCGGCCCGGCCGCGGCGCTCGGGCCGCCGCCCTGGGCGCGCACCGAGACGCGCGAGCCGTGCCGGAGCTTCGACCTCCTGCGCACGCCCTTCTTCGGCGAGCTCCACGTCCACACGCGGTACTCGGCCGACGCCTACATCTTCGGCACGCGGGTCGTGCCGACCGACGTCTACGCCTTCGCCCGCGGGAAGCCCATCCCCCTCAGCGACGACAACGGACAGCAGACGCGCAGCACGACCATCGACCGGCCGCTCGACTTCGCGGCCGTCACCGATCACGCGGAGTTCTTCGGCGAGGTGCGCGTGTGCGACACGCCGAGCTCGCCCGCCTACACGAGCCAGCTCTGCCAGATGCTCCGCCAGACCCTGCCCCCCGATCAGCAGGGCGTGGTGACCGTCAACTGGCTCTTCCCCGCGGGCATCCCCAACCCGGCGCACCACTCGATCTGCCAGATCCCGGGCGTCGACTGCACCGCGGCCGCCGTGTCGGTGTGGCAGGACGAGCAAGCCGCCGCCGAGCAGTTCTACGACCGCACCGCCGCGTGCACGTTCACCACGTTCATCGGCTACGAGTACACGGCGAGCCCGCTCGGCAAGCACCTCCACCGCAACATTGTCTTCCGCAACGCGCACGTCCCGCCGACGGCCAAGAGCTACATCGAGACGGCCGCGGGCGGCACCCCGCAGGGCCTCTGGTCGGCCGTCGAGACCGACTGTCTCAACGCCGGCACCGGCTGCGACGCGGTCATCATCCCGCACAACTCGAACTTGAGCGGCGGGCTCCAGTTCTTCGATCCCGCGAACGCGGCCGAGGCGTTTCGCCGCCAGACCCTCGAGCCGCTCGTCGAGATCCACCAGATCAAGGGCAACTCCGAGTGCCGCTTCGACCGGCTCGTGCGCGCCGGCGCGGGCACGGCCGACGAGCTCTGCACCTTCGAGCAGGAGCCGACGGCCGACCAGACCCCCGGCTCGACCCAGCTCCCCATCGACAAGTACCCGGCGCGCAACCTGGTGCGCAACGCGCTCAAGGACGGCCTCGCCTTCGAGCAGACGCTCGGGGCGAACCCCTTCCGCTTCGGCTTCGTCGGCAGCACGGACAACCACGACGGGGCCGCCGGCAGCGTCGCCGAGGAGGGCTGGGCGGGCTTTCAGGGCAACAACGACTCCTCGCCGGCGCGGCAGATCGGCGACATGATCCGCACGAACCCCGGTGGCCTCGCGGTCGCCTGGGCCGAAGAGAACTCCCGCGACGCGATCTTCTCCGCGCTCGCGCGCCGCGAGACCTACGCCACCAGCGGCACGCGGCCGACCGTCCGCTTCTTCGCCGGCGACCTCCACGGCGTGGGCTGCGGCGCGCCGGCGCGCCAGTTCGTCCACGACGCCTACGCGAGCGGCATGCCGATGGGCGGCGAGATCGGCGCGGTGCGGGGCCGCCACTCCCCCCGCTTCGCGGTCTGGGCGATGAAGGATCCCGGCACTGCGACCGCGCCGGGCACCGACCTCCAGCGCATCCAGATCGTCAAGGGCTGGGTCGACAAGCACGGGAAGACGCACGAGGCCGTCTACCACGTCGCCGGGGAGGTCCGGCCGGACGTCGGCGTCGATCCGGCGACGTGCGCCCCGCGCGGCACGGGGGCAACGGAGCTGTGCGCCGTGTGGACGGACCCGCACTTCAACCGCCGCGAGCGCGCCTTCTACTACGCCCGCGTGCTCGAGAACCCGACCTGCCGCTGGAGCACGCGCGTCTGCAAGGCGGCCGGCGTCGATCCGTTCGCGAGCGACTGTCCGGCTCAGGCGGCGCGCGCAGGCAGCGCGTTCGCCAACTGCTGCCTCGGCCCGTCGAACGACGCCTTCCTCGATCCGGTGATCCAGGAGCGGGCCTGGACGTCCCCCGTGTGGTACCGACCCGAGGCGATCGCGCGGCTGCGCGCCGCCGTGCGCTACGGGTCGCGCCCGGCGACCGACCGGCTCGTGCTCCGCGCCGAGCTCGGCGGCGTGCCGCCGGACCTCGCCCCCGCGCGCAACCCGCTCACGCTGCGGGTGACCGACGACGACGAGATCTTCGCGGTCACCTTCCCCCCGGGGGCGCTCGTGCGCCGCGGCGCGCGCTTCGTCCTTCCCCACCCCGCGGGCGGCGTCCAGACGGCGACGCTCGCGCTGCACGGCCGGCGGGGGGCGACCTTCACGCTGCGCACCGTGCCGCTCGACCTCTCGCGCGCCGACCGCAGCGAGCACATGGTGACCGTCACGCTCGCCACCACGAACTTCCGGGCCGTGCACACCCGGCTGTGGAACGTGCGCGGCGACCGCCTCGTGCCGGAGGGGCACTAAAGTGCGCCGCCTCCTCGGCGCACCGCTCCTCCACTTCTTCGCCCTCGGGGCGCTGCTGCTGGGCGCGCGCACCTGGTGGGCCGCGCGCGCCGGCGAGCCCGCGCGCGAGCCGATCGTGCTCACCGCGGCCGACCTGGCACGGCTGCGGGCCGAGTGGACAGAAGAGCACGGCACCACGCCCGACGCCGCGGCCGAGGCCGTGCTCGTGCGCCGCGCGATCGACGAGGAGGTGCTGTGGCGGGAAGCGCTCGCCGCCGGGGTGCCCGACCGCGATCCGGCGACGCGCGCGCGGCTGGCGCAGCTCGGGCAGTTCCTCGGCGAGGACGGCGAGCGCGGGCGCCAGGCGCTCGAGCGCGAAGCTCGGGACCTCGGCCTCGCCCGCAGCGACCTCGTGATCCGCCGCCACGTCGTCGAGGCGATGCGCCTCGCGCTGGCCAAGCCCGCGTCCGACGACGTCCCCACCGACGCAGACTTACAGGCCTGGGTCGACGCGCACGCGGCGGAGCTCACCGAGCCGGCGGCGGTGCGGCTCGCGCACGTCTATCTGAGCGCGGCCGCGCACGGGGCCGCGCTCGAGGCCGACGCGGCCGCGCTCCTCGCGACGCTCCGCCGGGAGGGAGCCGGCCCGGCGGCCGCCGAGACGCGCGGCGACCCGTTCCTGCGCGGGGCGCGGCTGGGCCCGGTTGCCGACGAGGAGCTCGACCGCATCTTCGGACCCGGCTTTGCCCGCGCGCTCGCAGGTGCGCCGCTCCGCACCTGGGTCGGGCCCGTGCGCTCGAGCTACGGGCTCCACCTCGTGTGGATCGAGGAGCGGCTCCCGGCGCGCGTGCCCACGCTCGCCGAGGTACGCAGCCGTGCCGTGCTCGGCGTGCTCCGCGAGCGCGGCGCCCGGCGCGCGGAGGCACGCCTGGCGCAGCTCCGCGCGGCCTACGACGTGCGGATCGCGCCCCCGGGCGCTCGGCGCTAGCGCTCGGCGATGACGACGCGCGCCGGCGACGGCGGCAGCTCGTGCAGCCGCGCGCGCGAGAAGCCGGCGCGGCGGAGCATCGTCTCGTATTCGGAGAACGTGTAGGCGTCGCCGGCGGGCGTCCCGGCCAGCATCACGAGCGCGAAGCGGACGGCGGCGGGCGGGCCGAGCCGGTCCTCGTCGGGAATGAACTCGACGATTACCGCCCGGCCGCCGGGCGCGAGCGCCGCGTGCGCCTTCTCGAGGAACCGCTCGCACGTCGCGGGATCGAAGTGGTGGAGGAAGTTGGGCACGAGCACCAGGTCGTAGGGCCCGCCGAGCGGCACCTCGAGGGCGCTGCCGGCGATGGTGTGGAAGCGCTCGGCGACGCCGGCGCGGCGCGCGTTCTCCTCCGCCACCGCGAGCACGTTGCGCCAGTCGAGCGCGGTCACCTCGAGCCGCGGGTTGAGCTCGGCGAGCGTGATCCCGTAGAGGCCGTGGCCGGCCGCGACGTCGAGCACGCGCCCGCCGGGCAGCCGCTCGATGTCGAGGACCCCGGCGAGCAGCCGGGCGATCACCGCGGCGACCGGGCCCATCGCGCGCGCGAACTCGATCCACATCGGGTGCTCGGGCGCGAGCGACCCGTCCGCGGGCAGCGCCGTCCCGCCGAGCCGCACGGCCTGGGTGAGCCGCGCGAAGCCCTCGAGCACATGGGGCGAGGCGAGGAAGTGGATGGCCGAGCCCACGTAGGTCGGCGCGTTGGCGTCGAGGAAGGCGGCGGCTGTCGGGGTGAGCGCGTACTGCCCGTCGGTCCGGGTGAGGAAGCCGTCCACCGTGAGATAGCCCAAGAGCGCCCGCAGCCCACGCACCGAGGCCTGACAGCGCGCGGCGAGCGCCTCCACCGTGGTCGCGCCGGCGGCGATCGCCGTGAAGACGTCGAGCTCGATCGCCGCCTTGAGCGCGGCGGTGCGCTGATAGCCACCGAAGGCGTCCCAGAGCAGCTCGAAGGAGGGCGCGGCGACGGTAGCCGGGCGTGCACGCGCCGTCCGCGGCTTCTTGCCGCGCGGCGCGCGCCGCGACCGCTTCCGCGGCGCAGCCGTGCGGCGCCGGCCTCGGGTCTTCGGCATGCGGGCCGAGCTAGCGCGAAGACGCGGGCCCGTCAACGGCGGTCAGGGGCTCGCCGTTGCCGCCTCGAGCGAGGTCTTCCACAGGAACATCCGCACCGCGTCCACCTGTGCCGGCGTGAGCCCGGGCACGATCATCCGCGTGTTCGGATCGATCTGCTTCGGATCGAGGATCCAGTCCCGGGCCCAGGCATAGTCGACCCGTCGCGCCACCGCGATCAGATCCGGACCCTGCTGCTTGACGGGCGGCGTCTCGATCACCGTGCCGAGGTTGTGACACTCGGCGCAGCGAAGCACGAACAGCGTCGAGCCCTCGGTCACCTTCTCGGCGGGGAACTTCGCCACGTCGGGCATGGCACCGGCCGTCGGCGGCCGCTTGCCGATCAGGGCAAGATAGCGCGTGAGCACGGCCACCTCCTCGTCGCTCAGCGGAAGCTGCGGCATGCGGTAGATCCGCCAGGGATAGATCTTCCCGAACGCGCGCGGCGCCTTGAGGAACGCTGCGACCCAGCGCGGATCGAGCTTGCGGCCGGAGAGGCGCAGGTCGGGCCCCACGTTCCCGCCCCGGCCGTCGTCGAGCACGTGGCAGGCCATACACGAGTACTTCGCGGCCACCGCCCGTCCGGCCGCGAGCGGATCGGCGGGCAGCGGCGCCGACGGCGGCGCGCTCTTGAGCGAGCGCACGTAGTCGACGACCGCCCAGAGCTCGGCCGGTGCGAGCACGTCGCCGTAGGCGGGCATCGGGGTGCCGTCCATTCCCGCAGCGATGCGGTAGTAGAGATCGCGGGGATCGCCGCCGCCCCGATACACGCCCACGGTGAAGTCGCGCGGTTGGATGGGGCGCCCGCTCGCGTCCTTCAGGTCCTTCGCCGAAGCGCCGTCGCCGCGCCCGAGGTCGCCGTGGCAGCTCGCGCACCCGGCGTCGGCGTAGAGCTGCTTTCCGCGCGCGACGCTCTCCGGCGTGGATGGCGGCGCCGGGCCGGGATCCGCGATCGGCTGGGGCTCCGGCTCGTCGAGCAGGTCGGCCAGCTCGAGCACGTAGGCGGCGATCTGCCGCCGCTCCGCCTCGGGGAGGAAGGCGAACGCGGGCATGGCCGTCCCCGGGATGCCGCGCTCGATCGTTCGCAGGACGTCGGCCGTCGTCGGGGGCCGCCCCGAGGGCGTGCTGCGAAGCTTGAAAAGCCGCTTGGTGAAGTCGCGGGGGCGCGGATCGACGAAGTCGGCCGCCGGGCCCGCCCCGTCTCCCCGCTCGCCGTGACAGCCGCTGCACTCGCGCAGGTAGAGCGGCTTGCCGGCCCGCGCGTCGGCCGTGTCGAGCGGCCGCGCGGGCCCGGTGTCGGCGCGCGCCGTGGGGGCAACGAGCGCCAGCGCCAGCAAGGCGATGGAGAACACGTGCGTCATGGACGATCTCCTGCCAGCCGCTGCGGCTCGCGCAGCAGCGTCTCGAGGCTCACGGCCTCGCCACCGTGCGCCCGGGCGAACGCCTCGGCCGCCGCAGCCTCCCGGAAGGCGACGATGCCATGGCCCATCGGGGTCGCCGCGGCCGGCACGCGCGCGAACGAGGCGGCGAGCAGCGGCACGAGCTCGCCGCTCGCGTGGTCCTCGACCCAGGCCGCGGGAATCGCGTCGTGCGCCCGCTGGATCGCGGCGAGGAGACAGCCCACGTCGTCGTACCTCGTGAGCGTGCCGCTGCGGTCACGCATCTCGCCGCCGAACCCGGGCTGGCTGATCAGCATCCGGCAGTACGCACACGTGTCGCGCCCGTAGCGAATCGGCGCCGGGCCCGTGCGCGCCGCGGGCCAGAGGAACACCACGCTCGCCACCCCGGCCGCGAGCGCCATGCCCGTCGCGACAAGCACCCGCTTCACGGCACCACCGCCTTGCGGAAGAGCGCATAGCCCGCCGCGAGCGGCGCGGCGGTGAAGAGCACGAGCGCCACGCCGAGCACGCCGACGAGCCCGGCGACGCCGAACTGGTCCCGGCCGAAGAGGCCGACGGGCCCGAGCACGTCCAGGCGGTCGGTGAGCGCGAGCGTCCCGAGGATGCGCGCCTGCTGCACGGGGTTGAACAGCGCGAGCGCGAACACCTGCCCGGGCTCGAGGCTGCGCGCGACCGCGAGGCCGATCGTGCCGAGATCGGAGACGTAGACGAGGAACAGCCACACGGCGAACGCCGCCCCGACCACCCGCGCGCGCGAGCGCAGGGCGACTGAGAGCAGCGTGCCCACGGCGAGCGTCGCAGCCGCCAGGAGCAGCGTGAGCAGCACCAGGGCGCCGAAGGCGCGCACGTCGCCGCCGGCCGTGATGCCCACGAGCGCCCCGGTCGTGCCGAAGCCCGCGAGCATCGCCGCCCCCACGGCGGCGAGCAGCCCGAGATACTTGCCCGCGTACACCTCCGCCCGCGTGACCGGCTGCGCGAGCAGCATCGAGAGCGACTGGTCCTCGAGCTCGCCGGCGATGCCAAGCCCGCCGAGCGAGAGCGTCACCAGGGGCACGAAAACGAGCACGAGATGGAGGAGGCTCGCCGTCGTGCGGTCGAAGCCGGCAAGCCCCGACCGCTGCGCCCCGGCGAGCCCGAGGAGCGCCAGCGCGAGCGACAGGACGAGAAAGCACGCCGCCGCGAGGCCGAACCAGCGGCTGCGCGCCGCCTCGCGCACCTCGCGCGCCGCCACGAGCATCGTCGCCGACCACCTCACGGCCGGCCTCCGCGCCGCTCCTCGAGTGCCACGACGCGCGCCGACGCGGGTGCCGGCCGCCCGAGGCGGCCGCCGTCGATGCGCAGCACGCGATCGGTGAGCGCGGCCACCTCCTCGCGGCGGTGCGACGCGAGGAGCAGTGTCCGCCCGCCCGCCCGCAGGCGCGCCACGACCGCAGCCAGCGTGTGCTGTCCCTCCTCGTCGAGGCTCGCGCTCGGCTCGTCGAGCAGGAGGATCGGCGGGTCGCCGAGCAGCGCCACCGCGAGCGCGAGCCGCTGCTGCATCCCGCCCGAGAAGGTGCGCACCCGCTCGCCGGCGTGCGCGGCGAGCCCCACGAGCCGCAGGAGCCCCGGAATGCCCCCGGGGTCGGCGCCGCGCAGCCGGGCGACGAACGCGAGTGCCTCCGCCGCGCGCACGTCGCTGAAGGCGGCCTTCTGCGGCACGTAGCCGAGCCGCGCCCGCGCGGCCACGGGCTCGCGGACGACGTCGTGCCCGTCGATGCAGGCGCGGCCGGTAAACGGCACGAGCCCGAGCAGACAGCGCAGGATGCTCGTCTTCCCCGAGCCGTTCGCGCCCACCAGCGCGACCGACTCGCCCCGCTCGACGTGGAACGACACGCCGTCGAGGATCCGGCGCCCGTCGATCGTGAGCCCGAGGTCGCTCGCGTCGATCACGCGGCCGTCCTCAGCGCCACCGCGACGATGCCGCCCGCGAGCGCGAGCAGCCCCGCGCCCGCGACGGCGAGCGTCCGGTCTCCGCCGCGGGCGTCACGGCTCTCCGTCCACGGCGAGAGCGGCGGGTGGCGCAGGGGGTGGGGATCGGTGAGCTTCGGGCGCGGCGCGAAGATCGGGAAGAGGCGTGCCGCGAGGTCGATCGCCTCGGCTCCCGGCGCGCCGTCGAAGAAGGCGAGCACCGGGTAGCGGTCGGCGAGCGCCTCGTAGGTGCGCTCGGCGCGGTACGGCAGCTCCGAGACTCCGTCGCCGTCGGCGTCGTAGACGACCGCGTCGCTCCAGTAGTTCCCGCGGCCGTCGACCGCCCAGACGTTCTCCTCGGCGCTCCCCGCGCCGAGCACCTGCACCTGGGTGCGGTTGCCGACGAACGCATTCTCCCAGAAGCGGATCCGGCGCGACAGCGGCTGGAGGGCCACGCCGACGTCGTTGCGCGCGATCAGGTTGCCCCGCACGTCGACCCGACCCGCCTTCGACTCCGGGGCGTCGTCGAAGAAGAGCCCGGTCCCGTTGCGGACGAAGCGGTTGCCGACGACGAAGACATCGTCGGCGTTCTTGAGGAGCAGCCCGTAGGCCGCCTCGCCGCTCGTGAACGAGAAGGCGTTCTCGGTGAGCTGGATGCCGCGGCTGTACATGATCGCCGCGCCCACCTGATCGTCCTCGAAGCGGTTGCCCCGGAACGTGTTGTCGTTCGAGTACATGTAGTGGAGGCCGTAGCGGCTCGTGCGCACCACGTTGCCCTCGACCACGGTGCCCGCCGAGTACCAGATGATCACGTCGCGGCTGCGCTCGACGCGGTTGCCAGCGAGCCGGCAGCCGCTCGAGTACCAGAGCCGGATGGCGTCGCCTCGGCGCACGGGCGGCAGGTCCTTGCCGACGATCGTCGAGCCTTCGATGCGGCAGCGGTCGCCCTGGGCGACGAAGATCCCGAAGAGCGCATCCTCGATGCGCACGTCGACGATCGCCACGTCGGCGGCGTGGTCGATGCGGATGCCGGCGTCCTCGGTCGTGTAGCTGGCCCCGCTGCCCCGGATGGCGAGGCCACGGAGGGCCGCCCCGGGGGCCACGATGCGCACCACGGTCCCCGCGCCGCCCCCGTCGACGACGGCGCCCGCCTGCCCGACGAGGCGCACCGCGCGGTCGACGACGATCCGCTCGCGATGCACCCCCGGCGGGACGATCACCGTGTCGCCCGCGTGGGCGGCCGCGAGCGCCTCCGCGATCGTCCCGCCCGCGAAGATCTCCGCGGCCCGGGCCCCCGACGGAAGGAGGGCGAGCGCCACGGCGGCGCTCGCCGCACACGTCGCGGCGCGCCGAAGCGGCCAGGGCAGCGGCACGGCGAAGACGAGCCCGAGCCCGAGGCAGGCCGCCACGCCCATCAGGTACATCCCCGCGCCGAGCTCGGGCGCCACCTTGAACTGGCCCACCTCGTACTCGGTGACGAGCTTCGGATCGATGCGCTGGACGGTCAGGTTGAGGGCCGCATCCGGGCTGCGGTCGTTCACCGCCCGGTTCATCCAGAACTTGAGGTCCACGAGGAAGATCAGCGGGAACAGCAGCGCCGGCAGCACCGCGAGCAGCCGCTGCCAGCGCCGCCGGAGCCAGGGCGTCACGAGGAGCCCGAGCGCGACGCCCGCCATGCCGAGTGGGGCGAGCGTCCGCTCGATGCTGGCGAACGACTGCATCGAGCGGATCCCGACGTAGTGCCCCAGCATGTCGACTTCGCGCAGGTCGCCGCTCACCGCCCGGGGGCCGACCGCCACCACGAGCACGCGCTGCCCGTACTGCGGCGCCCGCGACTTCATGAACCACCACGGCAGCATCCACGAAACCGCCAGGGCCCCGAGGGCCACGGCCACGATGGTGAGGCTCGCCGCCGGATCGGGCTCGCGCTGCATCCTACCTCCTCGCCACGTCCTTGGGCTCGACGAGGAGCCACCCCGTCAGCTCCATGTGGAGCGCCGAGCAGAACTCGGTGCAGTAGTACGGGTAGACGCCCGGCTTGCTCGCCACGAGCTCGGCGCGCTCCGTCGCGCCGGGATCGATCGAGAGGTTGATGTTGTACCCGTGCAAGCCGAAGCCGTGCGTGGCGTCTCGCGCCGTCTCGACGTTGGTCCAGTTGAAGATCACTCGGTCGCCTTCCTTCACCCGCACGATGTCGGGCGTGTAGTGGGAGCGCAGGACGGTGCCGTTCACGGTGACCGTGTTGCCCTTGCGCACGATCGCTTCCTTGCCCTGCTCGGTGGCGTAGGGGGACTTCTTCATCGCCACGGGGTCGAAGCCCGTCTCCGGGTAGGTCGTCCACGCCTGGAGCATCTCGACCGGGATGATCATCGCGTTGTGGGGCTCGCCGATCGTCGGCGTGTCGGAGAGAAGCCGCATCTTGGGGCCGCTGATGTCGATGAGCTGGAGGTTCTGGGGGTGGAGCGGCCCGAGCGGCGGGTAGCGGTCGACCGACCACTTGTTGAGGGCGACCAGATACTTGCCCCAGGGCTTGCGGGTGTTGGAGCCGGGTGCCTGGAGGTGCCCGATGTTGTAGTGGATCGACACCTTGTCGACGGCCTGCCAGGCCTTCTCCGGGGGGTTGTAGGGCGGCCCGAGGGTCCACTTCACGACCGTCGAGTCGAGGAAGCACGACGTGTAGCCGTTGCCCTTGTCGTCGAAGACGCTGTGGAGCGGGCCGAGCCCCACCTGGACGTGCGCCTCGAGGCAGGCGTCGTACTTGAGGATGGGGATCCCGAAGTCGTCGTGCCCTTCGAAGTTCTGCTCGGCGATCGCCCGCTTGATCTTCTCGACCGAGTACACGCTCACGTGCGGGTCGAGCTTGCCCGAGACGACCACGTACTCGCCGCCGGGGACGAGATCGACGCCGTGGGGGCTCTTCGACTCGGGCACGAAGTACATGAGCTTCTCCGCCACCACGGTGGGCAGCGGGATCACCTTCATGCCGTTGACGACTTTCACCTTGGCCGGGTCCTTGGCGACCTCGGCGGCCTTCTTCCAGTCGATCACGTGGAGGTAGTCCATCTCGCGCTGCGAGGCGCCGATCTCCATCGGCGGCTTGCCCTCGAGATCGCCGCCGGTTGCCATCTCGACGTTCATCGAGTTGATGAAGAAGAAGCCGTCGGACGGCCCGCGGCCGGCGATCGAGAGGTCCTGGAAGTAGGGCGGCAGCTCGATCTGGAAGGACTCCTCGGGGACGATGCGGCCGCCCTGCCGGTCGAAGCGCAGGAAGCTCACCACGCCCTTGTACTTGCTGCGATAGTCCTCGATGGGCGCGTAGCCGTTCGGCTGGTCGAAGGGCGTCGGGAAGAACGTGCTCACGATGATGTACTCGCTGTTGTCGGTGAAGACCCCGTGGTGATCGGAGTTCTGGTTGGGGATCTTGAAGATGCTCTTCGTCCGGAAGTCCTTCATCGAGATGATCGCCACCCGCCCGGCGCTCTTGTCGGTGGCGGCGATCCACTCGCCGTCGTACTTGCCGTTGGTGAGCGAGATCTGCGGGTGATGGAGATCGCCCCAGGTCTGCGTGGGCAGCCCGGGACCCCACGACCCGTTCTTCAGCGCCTCGGCCGACTCGACGTCCCCCTGCCCCCAGCCCTGCCAGGCGTCGGGCGCATAGACGGGAATCGTCTTGAGGAGCCGCATCGACGGGATGCCGTAGAGCATGATGTCGCCCGCGTGGCCGCCCGAGGTGATCATGACGAAGTCGTCGTACTTGCCCGGCGGGACGAAGGTCTTGAGCGCGGCCTCCGCCTCCTCGGGGGTGAGCCCCCGCTGCTGGATGATCTCGTCGAGCGCGCCGCCTCCGACCGCGGCCTCGCTCGGCCTCACCGGGCTCTCGCGGGGGCGCAGGAGCAGAAAGGCGGCGCCTGCGAGCACCGCCGCCGTCACCAGCAGCCGCATGGTCTTCATGCGGCCTGCGGAAAGCAACTTGCGTACCGGCGCGGCGCTCGGGGAATTCGTGCTGGCGTTCTCGTTCGTCGGAAGCCAGACCGCCGATCGAGCCCGGCTTGCGAAAGGCCCTGCGGCGATTCAAAGTGAAACAGATGAGACAGGGGACGTGCGTGTTTCCCTTCGAGCAGGGCGCGCGGCTGTGCCGCGTCTGCCGCCTCGGGCCGCCCGTGCCGGGGCTCCGACGCTGCTCGCGGGTGGTCGCCGAGAGCCCGGCGATGCGGGCGCTCATGCTGAAGGCGACGCCCATTGCTACGAGCGACGCCCCGGTGATCATCTACGGCGAGAGCGGGGCCGGCAAGGAGGTCCTCGCGCGCGCACTGCACGCCAACAGCCCGCGGCGGGCCCGGCCCTTCCTCGCGGTCAACGTCGCCGCCCTGCCGGCCGATCTCCTCGAATCGGAGCTCTTCGGCCACATCAAGGGGGCGTTCACCGGCGCGGCTGCCGACAAGCCGGGCCTCTTTCAGGCGGCCGACGGCGGCACGCTGCTCCTCGACGAGATCGCCGAGATGCCGCTGGCGCTGCAGGCGAAGCTCTTGCGCGTGCTCGAGGACGGCGAGGTCCGTCGGGTGGGCGACGTCCGGCCCTTCCTGGTGGACGTGCGGATCCTCTGCGCCACGAATCAAGACCTCGCTGCCTGCGTGGCCGCACGGCGCTTCCGGGCGGATCTCTACTACCGGCTGCACGTTTTCAGCCTGACGGTGCCGCCGCTGCGCGCCCGGGTGGAGGACATTCGCCCGCTCGCCGAGATGTTCCTCGCCCAGGAAGGCCACCCGACGGGCCGCTTCACCCGGCCGGCGCGCCGCGCCCTCGAGCGCTATCCCTGGCCCGGGAACGTGCGCGAGCTCGCCAACGCCGTGAAGCACGGCGCCGTGCTCTCCGGCGGGGCCGATGTCGACGTCGAGCACCTGCCCGAGGCCGTCGTGCATCCGACGGCCTCGGCGGTGACGGGCCCCCGCCTCCAGACCCTGGCGGAAGTGGAGCGCATGCACGTGCTGCGCGTGCTCGAGGCGTGCGGCGGCCGGCAAGTCGACGCTGCCCGCATCCTCGGCATCGGCCGGGCGACCCTCTGGCGCAAGCTCAACCGCTACCGCCCCTCTTGACTGGACGCCGCGGCCGGCTCACCCTCGCCTGCGAACCCCGACGGAGGACGCAGACCATGGACGGAGACGTGCAACGGGCATTGCCGCGGCTCAACGAGCCCGCGCCGGACTTCAGCGCCGTGTCGACCCACGGGCCCATCAAGCTCTCGGACTACCGCGGCAAGTGGGTGGTGCTCTTCTCGCACCCGGCGGACTTCACCCCCGTGTGCACGACGGAGCTCACCGCCTTCGCCCGCCGCCAGAAGGACTTCAGCGCGATCAACGCGCAGCTCATCGGCCTCAGCGTCGACAGCGTCTACTCGCACATCGCCTGGATCCGCAACATGGAGCAGCACTTCGGTGTGAAGATCGAGTACCCGATCATCGCCGATCTCGACACCAAGGTGGCGCAGCTCTACGGGATGATCCACCCCGGGGCGAGCAGCACCGCCACGGTGCGCTGCGTGTTCGTGATCGACGACGAGGGGGTGCTGCGCGCGATGATCTACTACCCGCTCACCAACGGGCGCAGCGTCGACGAGATCCTGCGCATCGTCCAGGCGCTCCAGCTGAACAAGGCAAAGGGTGTCGCCACTCCGGAGGGCTGGAAGCCCGGGGACAAGGTGATCGTGCCGCCGCCCGTCACCGTCGCCGACGCCGAGGCACGCCTCAAGGAGAAGGGCGCCGAGGTGACCGACTGGTACTTCGTCAAGAAGGCGCTCTGAGCCGGGCTTTAGCTGCGCGTCGCGGCGAAGAGCGTCACGGGCTCGTCGAAGCCCTTGAGGAGCCGCTTGCCGGCCGGCTCGAAGCGGAAGCGCGAGCCGGCCGCGGCCGCGACCTCGGCCGTGACGAGCACCTCGCCCGGCACCGCCAGCTCGGCGATGCGCGCCGCCTGGTTCACCACCGGGCCGTAGTAGTCGCCGCCGCGGGAGAGGACGGGCCCGCTGCCGAGCCCGCCGCGCGGCGTGACCGCGCGGTCCTCGGCCACCTGCTCGACGAGCGTGAGCGCGATGTCGCAGGCCGCCGCCGGCTCGATCGCCACGAACATCGCCTCGTCGCCGATCAGCTTCACGAGCCGCCCGTCGCGCGCCACCGTGACGTCGTGCGCGAGACCTTCGAAGCGCAGCAGCAGCTCCGCGAGCTCGCGCGCGCTCTGGCGGCGCGAGAGGCTCGTGAAGCCCACGAGGTCGACGAAGCCCACGGTGCGCTGCACGAGGTCGACCGAGCCCGGCACCCGCCCGGCACGCAGGCGGCGGATCGCCGTCTCCACGTGCGCCCGGAACAGCGCCTGCATGGCGGACAAGAGGAGGTCGAGCGCGCCGACCGCGCGCAGGTTCGCCTGTGCGAGCGCGAGCTCGTCGCCGCCGGCCGCGTGAATGGGCCCCTCGATGTTCACCACGAAGAGCGACACCGCGGCCTCGGCGATGCGGCCGAGCGATGCGCCCACGATGTGCATGAAGTCGCGCAGCGCCGCTTCGCCGAAGAGCTCGGCGCCGCGGGCGAAGGCGGCCACCGTCGCGACGTCCTCCGGGCTGAACGCGGGCGCGTCCGGGGCGACGGGGGGAAGGGCCGCGGCGAGGAGGATGTCCTCCACGCGCTCGAGCGGCAGACCCGCGCGCGCCGCCACGTCGCGGAGCGTCAGCCGGTCGCGGCCCGGTCGCAGCGCGAGATCGCCGGCGAGGCCGGTGAGCGTGCTCCCGCGGCGGACCGCCGCCACGATCTCCTCGGCGGTGATGCCCTGCGCGATGAGCCACGCGATCAGCGCGCGACGCTGGGCCGCCTGCGGTGCCGCCGGGTCGTAGAGGCCCGCGGCCGCGAGCGTCGCGAGGTCCTCGGGGCTGGGTACGTCAGTCGCCATAGCCGAGCTCGCGCAGGCGCGCACGCGTTCGCTGGTCGACGTGCGCCGGCGCGGGCGGGGGAAGCGCAAGCCGCACGGCCGCCGTCGCCATCGCCGCGCGGTGCGCGGCCAGCGCCGCACGGAGCGCGGCGCACGCGGCGGCCTCGCGCGCGCAGCCGTCGTTGCGCTCCTGCGGGTCCGCGCGCAGATCGTAGAGCCACTCCTGGCCGCCCGCCGCACGCACGTACTTCCGCTCCCCGGTCCGCACGGCCTCCAGGCCCGCGACCTGGCTCGCCTCGCCGAACACCGGCCGCTCGTCGAGCGCGCGGCCACGGATGAGCGGCACGAGGCTGCGCCCCTGGAACGACGGCGCCGCTTGCATTCCGAGGAGGTCGAGAATCGTTGGCATGATGTCGATCAGCCCGACCTGCTGCTGTACCACGCGACCCCGGCCGACCCCCGGGACCCGGACGATCAGCGGCACGTGCATCATCTCGTCGTAGTACGTCCGACTGTGCTCGACGCCCCCGTGGTCGTAGAGCTCCTCGCCGTGGTCCGAGGTGACGATGACGAGCGTGCGATCGAGGAGTCCCCGGTCGGCGAGCGCGTTCAGCAGCCGGCCGATCCAGTAGTCGGCATAGGCGATGCCCCGATCGTAGATGGCGGCGAGGTGCTCGACGTCGCGGGGCTGGAGCCGCCGTCCGTGACGGGCCATCGCCAGGCTTTCCCACGTGCCGTCGAGCCACCCCGTGTAGCTCGGATCGAAGTCCCACTGGTGGTAGCGCGCACGCTCCTCGTCGAGCGCCAGCGCCACCGCACGATTCGCGGGGTCGGGGCTCGTCGTCGTGTACCAGGGGTTCGGGGGCGGCGGCGTGTAGGGCGAGTGCACCTCGGCAACGTGGAGATAGGCGAAGAACCGCCGCGGCCGCACCTCGTCGACCCAAGCGAGCAGCGCATCGATGTTGAAACGGATGCCCGGATGGACGTTGGCGTCGTAGCGGTCGAAGCCCTGTCCGAAGCCGAACTCGGGCGCGGGATACGAGCCCTGGACGAAGCCGGCGGTGGCGAAACCCTGCGCGCGCAGCATCTCGGCCAGCGTAATTCGCGAGTCGTCGAGGACGGTGACCGGCTTGAAGTGGGCGTGGTCGGTCAGCCAGAGGCCGATGTCGCTCGCGAGTGTCGCCCCGTGCACGGAGGGGTAGAGCGAAGTGAAGATGGTCGCGAGCGAGGGAAGCGTCCAGGGCGTCGAGCTGCTCGCGTGGGCGAACCGCGTGGCGTCCGCGGCGAAGGCGTCGAGGTGCGGCGACGTCGGCCGGCGGGTGTAGCCGTAGCAACCGAGGTGGTCGGCACGCAACGCGTCGACGACCACGAGGACGACGCCCTCGGGCGGTCGCGGCGGCTCCCCCCGGCAACCGATGCCCGCGAGCACGAGCAGCAGGGCCGCGGCCGCCCACGGTCTCGCCGCGCCGGTCCTGGGTGCGGCATTGCGGCGGGAGCACATCGTCGACGGTCCGCTACAGTCGCTTTGTCGACGCTGTCAAGCCGGCCGGAAGCTGGACCCGCGACGGCGGCGGGTGCTACGCGCGCGGGATGCGCCGAGGCGAACGACCACCCGACCGGGCGCCGCTCGGCGAGGTCGCGGCGGTCTTCCTGCGCCTCGGGCTCACCGCCTTCGGCGGGCCCGCGGCGCACGTGGCCATGATGGAGCGCGAGACGGTCGTCCGCCGCCGCTGGCTCCCGCGCGAGCGGTTTCTCGACCTCCTCGCCATGGCGAACGTGCTCCCCGGGCCGAGCTCGAGTGAGCTCGCAATCTACCTTGGCTACGTGCGCGCCGGCTGGGCCGGGCTGGTCGTGGGCGGGGTCTGCTTCGTCGCCCCCGCCGCCGTGCTCGTGGCCCTCCTCGCACGGCTCTATGTGCGCTTCGGCACAATCCCGCAGGCGGCGGGGCTGCTCTACGGCGTGCGCCCGGTCGTCGTGGCCATCGTGCTCGAGGCCGTCTGGCGGCTCGGCCGCACGGCGATCCGCGACGCCGCCGCGGCCCTCGTGGCGCTCGGGGTTGCCGTGCTGAGCCTCACCGGCACCGCCCCGGTGACGGCCCTTCTCGCCGCGGGGCTCGCGCTGGCGGCGATCCGCACCGCCCCCCGAGGGCTCGCCGCGGCGCTCCCCACGGTGCCGGCGGGCGGTGCCGTCGCAGCCGTTCCCCCCGGCCTCGGCGGGCTCTTCCTCGTGTTCCTCAAGCTCGGCGCGGTGGTCTTCGGCAGCGGCTATGTGCTGCTCGCCTTTCTGCGCGCCGATCTGGTCGAGCGGCTCGGCTGGCTCACCGAGCGTCAGCTCCTCGACGCGGTCGCGGTCGGGCAGGTGACACCCGGGCCCGTGTTCACCACCGCGACCTTCATCGGCTATCTGCTGGCGGGCTCGGCGGGTGCGGCGGTCGCCACGGTGGCGATCTTCCTGCCCGCCTTCGCGCTGGTCGCCGCGAGCGGCCCCGTCGTCCCGGCGCTGCGCCGCTCGCGCGTCGTTGCCGCGGCGCTCGACGGCGTCACGGCCGGATCGCTGGCGCTCATGGCCGTGGTCACCTGGCAGCTCGGCCGCACGGCGATCGTCGACCTGCCGACGGCGGCGCTCGCGCTCGCGAGCGCCGCGGCACTCCTGCGCCTGCGCCTCGATTCGACGTGGCTCATCGCGGCCGGCGCCGCCTTCGGCACGCTGCTCGGCGCGCCACGCCTGCCGTGAGCGAGGTCAGCCGCGGGTCGCGGCGCCGGCGAGCTCGCCCGCCACGCCCCGCAGCGTCGCTGCGGCGATCGGTACGACCCCGAGGACGAGGAACACCGTGTCGGCGACGATGCGGGCCCACTCGAGCGCATGGAAGGTGCCGGTCATGAGAAACGGTAGCCGGCGCGCGTGCCAGTAGCCGTGCGCGAGCACGTCCCAGAGCTGGAGGACGCCGCCTGGAAAGAGGTCGAGCGCGACCATCAGCACGAGCCCGCCGTTGAGGCCCCAGAAGCCCACGCGGACGAGCCCTTCGAGGCGCTGCCAGCGCACGTCGTCGAGGAGCGCTCGCAGGCAGAAGACCAGCACGGCGAGCGCGAGCATGCCGAAGACGCCGAACATCGCCGTGTGGCCGTGGTTGCTCGTGAGCAGCGTCCCCACCTCGAAGTAGGACACGATCGGGAGGTTGATGAGAAAGCCGAACACCCCCGCGCCGACGAAGTTCCAAAACCCGACGGCCATCAGGAAGGAGATCGCCCAGCGCTGGCGCGCGGCGAACGCCTGCCCGCACTCGGGGCACCGGCGGTGGCGCAGGCTCACGAAGTCCCAGGCGTCGAGCGTGAGCAGCGTGAGCGGCACCACCTCCATCGCCGAGAAGCAGGCCGCAAGCCCCATGTTGAGCGTGCCCTGGCCGGTGAAGTACCAGTGATGCCCCGTGCCGACGATGCCCGCGCCGAGGTAGAGGATCGCGTCGAGGTAGACGACGCGCGTGGCGGTGGTCGCGTCCACGAGGCCCATCTGGAAGAACATCACCGCGACCAGCGTCGTCGCGAACAGCTCGAAAAAGCCCTCGACCCAGAGGTGGATGATCCAGAACCGCCAGTTGTCGATCACCGTGAAGTTCGTGTCGGGGCCATAGAACAACGCCGGGAGGTAGAAGAGCGGGATGGCCACGGCCGAGTAGAGGAAGAGCGCGGCGAGGCCGCCGTCGCCCGGACGGCGCATGGCGGGACGGAGTGCCCGAAAGAGGAGCACGAGCCAGAACACGAGCCCCACCGCCAGCAGGCACTGCCAGAAGCGCCCGAGGTCGAGATACTCCGAGCCCTGGTGGCCGAGCCAGAACCAGAGCGCGCCGAGCGCGTCGCGGATGCCGAGCCATTCGCCGAGGAGGCTGCCCACGACCACCACGGCGAGCGCGCCGAGCAGCACGAGCACGCCCGTGCGCTGCCCGGGGGGATCGCCCCCGCCCACGAGCGGTGCCAGGAAGAGGCCGCCCGCCACCCACGCGGAGGCGATCCAGAAGATCGCAAGCTGGAGATGCCAGGTGCGCAGCAGGTTGTACGGGAGCCAGCGCGCGAGATCGAAGCCGTAGAAGCCGTTGGGCTCGACCCGGTAGTGAGCGAGCGCGCCGCCGGCGAGCGCCTGGAGGAGGAAGAGCACGGCCACGACCGCGAGGAAGAGGCCGCTTGCCCGCTGGCTCGGCGTGGGACACCAGCCGATGAGCCGGCGGTCGTGGGCATGCCCCGGCTCGCGCGCCCCCTTCCAGCCGAGGAAGTCGAACCTCCCGAAGGCGAAGAGCACGAGGCCGAGCGCCCCGAGCAGCGTGATCACGCTGAGCGCGCTCCAGAGGTAGGTCGACGCCGTCGGCAGGTTGCCGGCCAGCGGCTCGTAGGGCCAGTTGTTCGTGTAGGAGTAGTCCTTGCCCGGGCGGTCGGCGACCGTCGCCCAGGCCGCCCAAGCGAAGTAGGCCGCCAGCGCGGCGAGCTCCTCGGGCCGCCGGATGTACGCGGCCGGCAGCCCCGGGGGCGGCTCGGCGCCGTCGAAGTACGCGCGCCACTCCCGCTCCTGGCTGGCGAACGCCGCGGCCTCGCCGGGGGAGAAGGTGAGGGTATCGGTCGTGGGGTCGTAGCGGTTCGCCTTGAGCGCCGCGCGCACCTCGGCATCGATCTCCGCCGCCGCCCCGGCCGCAAGCGCGGCGTAGGGCTGGCCGTAGCGGGCCTGCGCGGCCGCGTCGCGCGCGATCTCGGCCATGCGGTGGAGATATTCGGCGCTGTAGTCGGGCCCGAGGTACGCGCCGTGCCCCCAGAGCGTGCCGTGCTCCATGAGCGCGTACTTGAAGAACACCTCCTGGCCGCGCAGGACGTCGCCGCGGGTGAAGAGCGTCCGGCCCGCCCCGTCGACCACCCGGGCGGGAATGGGCGGCGCGTTGTCGTAGGTCTGGACGGTCACGATCGAGAGGATCGTGAAGCCCACGGCCATGACGAGGATGGCGCCGTGCCGCCACCAGGGCGAGAGCCCCTCGACCGGCTGTCCGTCGCTCATGGGGCGGGCATCGTGCGATTTCCCGGGCGGCGTCGCAACCGGCTATCCTGGGGCGCGATGCACGGTCGCAAGACGACGGATCGGACGGCGGCGCTGCTTCCGCCGTGCTTCTTTGCCCCCGCGGTCGCATTCTTCGCGACGGCGCTGGTGCTCGCGCCCGCGGTGGCGCCGGATCTCCGCACCCACTTCTATCAGCCGCACGTCCTGGCGCTCGTCCACATGCTGACGCTCGGGTGGATCAGCATGGTGATGATGGGCGTGCTCTACCGCTACGTGCCGGGGCTCACCAAGCGCCCCGTGCCCTTCCCCCGCCTCGCCGTGGTGCAGTGGGCGAGCTTCGTCGCCGGCACGACGGCGCTGATCGGGGCGTTCTGGACCGGCTCCTGGCCGACGGCCACCGCCGCCGCGGCCACGCTCGCCGCCTCGGCCGTCCTGCTCTGCGCGAACCTCTGGCCGATGCTGCGCGCCGCGCGGCGGCTCGGGGTCGCAGAGCTCGGCGTCGGGCTCGCGACCACGGCGCTCGTCGCCGCGGCGATCCTCGGCACGCTGCTCGCGGCCGACAAGCCGCGCGGGTTTCTCGGCGGCGACGTGGTGACCAACCTCGCCGCCCACGCGCACCTCGCCGCGCTCGGCTGGGTGGGCCTCACCGTGTGCGCGCTGTCCTTCCGCTTCCTCCCCGCCTTCTTGCTCCCCACGGCCGAGGTGACCGACGCCGCCCGGCGGCTGGTCGCGCTCCTTGCCGCCGCCGTGGTCGCGCTCGTCGCTGCGCTCTGGTGGCGGAGCGCCCTTACACCCGTCGCCGCCCTCGCCGTCGTGGCCGCGCTTGCAGCCTACGCGACGCTCGCCGCACGCGTGGTGCGCACGCACCGCCTGCCGCTCGACTGGACGGCACGGCACGCGATTGCGAGCATCGGGTGGTGCCTCGTCGCGGCCGCAGCCGGCTTGGCGCTCGTCGTGCTCGGAGCGCAGAGCGAGCACGGCGCGCACCTCGCCGCGGCATATGGCGCCGCGGGGCTCCTCGGCTGGCTCTCGAATCTCGTGATCGGCGTGTCGTACAAGCTCTTTCCCGGCTTCGTCGCCGGCACGCGCAGCGAGCGCGCCCGCCGCCCGGTGCCGCTCGCCGTGCTGGGGGTGCCCGAGCGCGTGCAGCCGGCGGTCTTCGTCGCCTTCAATCTCGGAACGGCGGCGCTCGCCGGCGGCCTCCTCGGCGACCTCGCGCCGCTCGTGCTGGGTGGGATGCTCGTGGCGGCGGCCGGCGCCGTCCTCTACGCGGCGAGCACGGCGCGCACGCTCGCGTTTACGGTCCTCGATCCCCGCCGACCGCCCGATCCGCTCGCCGTCCTGCCCTGACCCCACCGCCGGCCGCGGCGGCGCGGCCGTTTTGTCACCGCTGCCGCCCTGCTATGGGCTCGGCGCGATGGGGAACCGAACGGCGCCGCGGTGGTGCCTCACCGTTTTCGCGAGCCTCGTGCTGCTCGGGACCGGCGCAGCCCCGGCCGGGGCCTACGCGACCGTCTCGCTCGCGAGCGACCTCCTCTCCCGCTTCTGGGGCATGCCGGTGCAGATCGAGGCCAAGGTGTTCGTGCCGCGGCGCTGCCGCCGCGCCCCCACGCCCTGTGCAGTCATGTACCACCTCCCCTCCTACGGGGGCTTCAAGACTCCGAGCACCACCCTCGACGACTTCGCGGCGCTCGGCGCCCGCTTCCCTGGCCTCGCGATGGCGCACGTGCTCCTCGATCCCACGGTGAACGGCGGCTACGGCTACTTCACCGACTCGGAGAACAACGGGCCGTGGGAGAGCGCGCTCGTCACGGAGTTCGTCCCGTACCTCGAGGCGCTCCTCGGCGTCGGCGGCTCGCCGACGAATCGCTTCCTCGAAGGGTACTCCTCGGGCGGGTGGGCCGCCGTCTGGCTCGAGGTCGCGCACCCGACGTTCTTCCGCGCCGTGTGGGCCGTCGCCCCCGACCCGCTCGACTTCCGGCACTTCTACGAGGTCGACGTCACCCCCGGCTCGACCGACAACTTCTACGTGCGCCCGCACGGCGCCCCGCGCTTTCTCGACCGCGAGCACGACGTCACCATGCGGCACTTCATGCAGCACGTCGACGACGACCCCACGCGGGGCGGGCTCATCTCCTCGTACGAGTTCGCCTGGAGCCCGCGCGGCCCCGACGGCCTCCCGCTGCGCCTCTTCGATCGGACGAGCGGCCGCCTGAACGAGACGACGCTCGAGACCTGGCAGGCCCACGACGTGCGCGCGGTCCTCGAGGCCGGCGGTGCCCCGCTCGAAGCGGCGCTCGCCGGCAAGCTCCACATCTACTGCGGGGCCGAGGACGACTTCTTCTACGACCAGCCGACGGCCGCGCTCTGCCGGTTTCTCCGCCAGCACCGCTACGCGGCGGCCTGCGCCGTCGTGCCGGGCCTCACCCACGGATCGATCTTGGGCCCGTCCTCCCTCGACCCCCTCGGCGTCCGCCACCTGATCCTCGTCGAGGCCGCGCGCCTGCGCCGCCGGGACGCCGGCGCTAGCGCCCGCCGAAGGGCCGCCCGGAGAACAGCAGCAGCCCGAAGCAGAAGAGATTCGCCGTGAGGATCGTCCCGGCGACGTCGGTGAGCGTTCCCTCGGCGACCCACCCGTGCCGCCGGTTCCAGCGCCCCACGACGTCGTAGGCGACGAGCATCACGCCCTGGTAGAGGCCGTAGACGAGGTACTTGAGCGCGAGCCCGTGCCAGCATCCCATCAGCGTCATGGTGAGCAGGAGGCCCGCCGCATGCGCCCGCCAGCGGTCGCCGCCGAACCAGCGCCGGCGCGCGGCCGTCAGCATGAAGCGCATGTAGACGTGGTCGCGCAGCCACCAGGAGAGGCTGATGTGCCAGCGATCCCACATCTCGCGGAAATTGCGGCTCCAGAACGGCGCGCGGAAGTTCTCCGGCACGGGCATGCCGAAAAAGCGTCCGACGCCGATGGCGAAGGCGGTGTAGCCGGCGAAGTCGAAGAAGAGGTAGACGCTGAACGCGTACATGTAGCCGAGCCCGGCGAGCCAGCCCGTTTGCGTCGCGAGCGGCACGAGGGCGCGGCGATAGACGACGTCGGCGACGATGAACTTGTAGAGAAAACCCTGGGCGATGCGGTGCACCCCCGCCTCGAGGTCGTCGAGGTAGTCGGCGCGGCTGCGCGGCAGCGCGGCGAGCGCCTGCGCGAAGCGACGGAAGCGGTCGATCGGCCCGGCGCTCAGCGTGGGAGCGAACACGAAGTAGCTCGCGAGATCCGCCACCCGCGGCGGCTCCTGCACCACGCCGTCGTGGAGCACGATGACGGCATCGACCACGCGCAGCGTGAGGTACGAGATGCCGAGGAAGCCGAAGGTGTCGAAGAAGCCCGCCGGCACGCCGGGCGTGCCCGGCTCCGCGCCCGCCACGAGCGGATGGCGCACGAGACCGTGCGCCGCCGCCAAGGGATAGAGTCGTACCGCGGCGAGCGGCGCGAGCGCGATCCCGACCGTGGCGTAGAAGAGCGGCTGCTCCGGGCACCGCCCGCGGAGCGCCGCATACGCGCGCACGAGGAGGATGCTGGCGACGACATCGGCGCCGAAGCAGGCGAGCTGCCGCACGCCGGCTGCGATTTGCGCGGCATCGCCGAGCGGATTGGCGTACTGGAAGGCGGCGACGGCGAGGCTCACCGCGAGCACGCTCGGGCGCCGCAGCCAGCCGAGGAGCCCGAGCGCGGCGAGCGCGGCCAGCGGATAGAGGAGCAGGAGGAAGTAGCCCAAGTCGGCGTAGGGGATCACCGCAGCATCTCGCTGAGCGCCGTCCGATCGACCTTGCCGTTTGCCGTAAGCGGCAGCGCGGCGACCCGCCGCACGAGCCGCGGGAGCGCGGGCTCCGCGAGCCACGCGGCGAGCGCGGCCCGCACGCAGGCGGCGAGCGCGCGGTCGTCCGCCGGAAGCGGGGGCCCCCCTGGCGCCGCGACGACGAAGGCGACCAGGTATTCCGGCCGCCCCTCGCGCTCGACGGCGACCACGGCCCCCTCCCCGACGCCCGGCACCGCCCGCAGCCGCGCCTCGATCTCCTCGAGCTCGAGGCGATACCCGTGCAGCTTGATCTGCCGGTCGACCCGCCCCGCGCACCAGAGGAGCCCCTCGGCCGCGTCGATCGTCCCGAGGTCGCCGGTGCGGTACGCGCGGCGCCCGTCGGCCAGCGCGAGAAACGGGCCCGCTGGCGCGCGAGGGGCACTGCTTCCGGGCGGCGGGAGGTAACCCGAGGCCACCTGCGGCCCTGCGACGACGATCTCGCCCTGGCGGCCGGGCGGAAGCCGCCGCGCCGGATCGGCGGGGTCCGCGATCCACACCTCCATCCCGGGCGCCGGCCACCCGACGGGCAGGGGGTGGTCCTTCGCCGCCCGTGCCGCATCGATGCGCACGGCGGTCACGGCGACGGTCGTCTCCGTGGGCCCGTAGAGGTTCCAGACCTGCGCCTGCGGGAAGCGCGCGAGCAGCGCGCGCACCACCGCCGGTGGCAGCGTCTCGCCGCAGAAGAGAAAGCGCCGGAGCGCCGGGAGCATGCCGCCGCCGAAGCGCGGCTCGGCGAGGCAGAGGCGGACGAACGACGGCGTCGACACCCAGGTCGTGAGCGGCGCGCCGTCGAGGCGCCCAAACAGCCGCCGTGGATCGGCCACCTCGTCGCGGCCCAGCGTGAACAGCGTGCCGGCGGAGCAGAGCGCGCCGTAGAGGTCCATCACGGAGAGGTCGAAGCTGAACGGCGCCTGGTTGAGGAACGTCTCGCCCGCGGGCGCGAAGGCATGCATCGCGAGAAGCCAGCCGACGAAGTGCGCGAGCGCCCGGTACGGCACCACCACGCCCTTGGGATCGCCGGTCGTCCCCGAGGTGAAGAGCACGTAGGCCGGCGCCTCGGGGGCGGGCACGCGCGGCGGAAGAGCCACAGCCGCCCCGGGCCCCGCCACGGCCGCGGCGAGCGCATCGAGCGCGAGCGTGGACGCGCCGTGCGCCGCGAGCGTCTGCACGAGGGCCGCGGGCGCCTCGCCCACGAGCACGGCGTCGCCCGGCTGCGCGGTCGCCACGATGCGCACGGCGCGGTTCGGTGGCGTCGAGACGTCGAGCGGCACGTACGGCCGCCCGCGGGCGAGCGCCGCCACGATGGCCACGACCACCGCGGGCTGCTTGTGGCCGTAGACGAGCACCGGCGAGCCGTCCGCGCGCAGGCGAGCCGCCAGCCGCGCGGCGCGGTCGAGGAGCTCGCCGCGGGTGAGCGCCCCCTCGGCGGCGACGACGGCAGGGCGATCCGGGTCGCCCGGAGCGAACAGCCGCGTAAACAGCGCGTCCACGCCTCCGCCTGCCGGCATTGCCCGATGCGCGTCGCCGCCCGACACGAGCGCGGGTCAGAAGGCCTGGTAGACGAACGGCGGGGATGGGACGTGGAGGCCGCCGTGGATCACGGCGAGCCCGCCGATGATCGCCAGGTAGTAGAGGGTGAGCGCGACGAGGCGCACGGGATCGCGGGCCCACGTGCGCTCCAAGTGCGCGCGCAGCCGCGGCATGGCCGGCGGCCAGCGCCGCGTCCTCGAGGTCGCCATGCGCCCTCAGCCGGCGGCCAGGCGCTGCGCGATGTCGGCGACGAGCGCCCGAGGGGTCGACCACGCCTGCTTGTCGAGCTCCGCCGGGGAAATCGACAGGCCGAAGGCCTCCTCGAAGCGCACGATGAGCGTGACGACCGCGAGCGAGTCGAGCAGCCCCGCGTCGTAGAGCGGCAGATCCGGGTCGCCGAGCACGCCCAAGTCGCCGGTCACCTCCCCCAGGATCTCGAGCACGCGCCGGCTAGTGTCGTTCAGGGTCATCCGGGACCGATCCCTCCCACCCCCGTCACCTGGGGCACGGGAGCCGGCGTCGCGCGGGCGAGCGCCACGAGGGCGTCCCGGATGCGATCGATCGGCTCCCCGTGCCAGAACATGTCGAGCGCACGGTCGGCGAACACCCAGCCGCGGGGGCTCAGGTGCGAACCGCCGTCGGTCAAGAAGTACGGATCTTCGTCATGATCGCGGAAGTCGAGCCACGGCACGCCCGCCCGCGTCACCGTGCGCTCGTAGCGGTCATAGTACGCCGCACGCGCCCGCGCGGCGAGCGGCGTGAAGTCGTCGAAAAACCCCGGCAGCGGCATGGTCCAGGCGAGGGGCCTCGCCCCGAGCTCGCGGAGCACGGCGAGCGCCAGCCGCAAGTCCTTCCACTCGCGCGAGTGCACCATCTCCGCTTCCCACTCCGCCGGATAGGGATACTGCTGGCCGTCGTGATTGGTCCGGCCGGCCTGGTAGAGGGCGAGCGCCTCCTCGATCCGCTGCTGGGTGCGGATGGTGCGGAAGATCGTATCGGGAAAGCCGAAGGGGTTCGTCGTGTCCCGGCGCTCGGCGACGAGCGTCGCCTGCGCGGCGAGCGCCGGCCAGTCGAGCGCGGCGGGGCGCGGCGCGCCGCGCGGAACCAGCACGTGACGGCGGTGGTTCCGCGTGACGAAGCGCAGGGTCTCGCTCGCGTCCTGCACCCGGAGCATCCACGCCGTGAGGCGGCCGAGCGGCGCGAGGAGCGCGTAGGTCACGCGGTGAAGCGGCGTCGGACGCGCGAGGCTCACGACCGCCTGGCGCAGCAGCGGATCGTCGCGCAGCGTCTGCGGATAGTCGAGCATGCGGCGCGCGCCCGCCCGGCGCAGGCGGGCCGAGATGGGGGCGTCGAACACGAAGGTGTAGGCGATCTCCGGAGAGAAGACTGCCGTATAGCCAGCGGGGTTCGCCCCTTCCCGGTGCATGAACCAGGGCGGCGAGTCGGAGAGCACGAGCGCGCGTCCGGCAAGGTCGTGCCCGAGCGCGGCGAACGTCTCCATGAAGAAGAGATCGCCCGTGCCGCCGTAGCGCCCGACCGCGAAGGGCACGAAGCCGCTCGGCGCCGAGGCGAAGAGCTCGCTCGGCAAGAACGGATTGCCGCAGCAGAAGAGCTCCGAGCTGCCGTAGATGGGTAGCACGCGCGGGTCGGCCAGGGCGGCGCGCTGAAACGCGAGCCCCCGATACTTGACCGGCACGTCCATACCGGCCGCCGCGGCGACGTAGCGGGCAGCGCGGCGCAGCGCGTAGCGCTCTCGGCCCCACGCCGCGGCCGCGGCGATGGCGACGGCGAGCAGCGCCGCGACGAGGCCGACCGGACGACGGGATCCGTCCGTCGGGCGCGGAGTCGGCGCGGGCGCGTCGGTCGGCATCGGATCCCGGGGTTCGTAGCATCGCCGCCGGGGTGGTTCCACTCACCGGGCCGGTCTCCCCGGCGACGCGGGCGGCTGGATCTCGGCGTTGCGTCGAAACCGTGACGCGCGGCCCGCCGCCCACCCGTGCCCGCGCCGCGCAGGCCGCCGGGGCACGACTCTTGCCTCGGAAGGGCTTGCGTGATCGTTCCCGTCCCGTCGCTTCGGGCTCTCCTGCATCCCGACGATCTCACCGGGCTCGTGGGCCGCGGGCTCTGGCGCTTTGCCCGCCCGGCCCCGAACACGCTCGCGCATCTCGACGCCTACCTCGGACACTCGCCCGCAAGCCTCTTCCCGAAGCCGGCGCGGCTTCCCGCCGTCCAGGTCCGCCCGCGCTGGACGCTGCGCGGGCTCGTGAGCGAGGACCTGATCTTCCCCTCGCTCCACGAGCCGATCGAGCCGCGCTTCCGGGAGCGCTACGCGCGCGACTACGGTGCCACGCACACCGTCTACGCGCGGCGCGTGCGCCACGCACGGGCGGCGGCGCGGCCGCGGATCCTCTACCTCCACGGCTACCTCCAGCCGGAGACGTACGCGGAGGAGCTGGTGCTGCTCGCCGGCATGGCGCTCAGGCTCGATGCGGAGGTGATCCAGATGCAGCCGCCCTACCACGGACGGCGCACGCCGGCGGGCTCGCGCTTCAGTGGCGAGCTCTTCTGCACGGCGGACCTCGTGCGCAGTCTCGAAGCGCTGCGGCAGGCGGTTCTCGATGCGCGTACGCTGCTCGCCTGGCTCCTCGCCGAGGACCCGCGGCCCGTCGGCGTGCTCGGGCTCAGTCTCGGCGGTGCGCTCGCGCTCACGCTCGCCTGCGTGGAGGAGCGCCTGGCCTTCGCCGTGGCGCTCGCCGCGCACATGGATCTCCACGCGCTCGTCGCCGACGCGCCGCTGCTCGCGCCGATGCGCGAGGCGTTGCGCGCCTTCGGCTGGAGCCCCGACGACCTCGGCCGCTTCCTCGCCGCGATCGGCTGGCCGGCGCTCCGCCCGACGCTGCCGCCGACGCGCGTGCGCCTCTTCGCCGCCGCCGACGACCGCTTCTTCACGCCCGCCGCGGTGGCCGCGCTCTGGCGCCGCTGGGGCCGCCCGCCCATCCGCTGGTATCCGTGCAGCCACATGGGCTTCATTCCGCGGCTGCCCGAGGTCCTGGCCGCGGTGCGCGCGTTCCTCGACGAGCAGCGCGCTCCCCTCGCCGCGCCGCCTGCCCTACGATGCCCCGCATGACCGCCCGCCGCCGCTGGTCGCAGGCCGTGACAGAGCGCAGCAACGCCCTCGACCTCGAACCGGGCGTGTTCACCTGGGACGACCCCCGCCGCATCGCGCGCTCGCTCAAGCGCTCGGCCGAAGCGAGCGTGCGGCGCAAGGCCGACCCGTTCCGCTCGGCGATGTCGATGCTCACGTTCTACGTGAACCGCGCCGGGCGCAACCTCCCGCCCGAGCGGCGGCGGATCCTCGAGCGTGCCAAGGACGAGCTGCGCCGTCTCTTCGGCCGGGCGTGACGTAGGAGCCTGTCCGAGACTCGGACAGGCTCCTACGCGCCGAGGCACGCCGCCACCGCGCGGGGGCCCTCGGCCCCGAGCGCCTCGTACTTCTGCCACAGCGCCTCGGCCACGCGCGCCACGCCGCGGCTGCGCGTGCGCCGTGCCTGCGGGCCCGCGTTGTACATGGCGTAGGTCGCGCGCACGAGGCTTCCCGGATCGCGGTCCTCGCGCGCGGCGTCGCGGAAGTAGTAGAGGAGGATCTCCGCGCCGGCGCGGGCGTTGTAGGCGACGTCCCAGTGCAGGCCCCGGGGGGCGTAGAGCCCGCGCCAGACGTGCACGTTCACCTGCATGATGCCGACGGAGCCGACGGCGCTCTTAAGCGGCAGGATCCGCCCGCGCGCGCGCACGAACTGCCGCCAGCAGCTCTCCTGCCACGCCGTCGCCGGCACGAGCCGGTGGTAGATCGGCACGAGGTCGGCCGCGACGTCGTCGTCGAGCGCATCCTGCTGCGCCCGCTCGAGCACGCTGCGGACGCGCGCGAGGTAGGCCTCGAGGTCGCCCGCATCGGGAATCCAGGACGCGAGCGCCTCGGGGCCGGCCGCCCACGCCGTGCCTTCGAGCCACGCGTCGGGCCCGCTCGATGCCGGCGTCTCGGGCTCCTCGACCTCGGCGGGCACCGCGGGTGGGGGGAGCGGACGAAAGCCAAAGAGCCGCCTGAGCTCGGGATCGACCTCCTCGCTGAAGGCCACCGGATCCCCGGGCGCGGTCGGGTCGACCATGCGCGCGAGCCGCCGCAGCCCGTCGGCCGAGATGTCGAGCCCCACCTCGGGGCCGAGGCGGGTGAGCGCCAAGAGCGCGTCGCCGGCCGCGATGAAGCTCGTGTAGCGCAGCGCCGTCTCGGCCGGCAGCCCGCGCGCCTCCCGCCGGAGCACGGGCGCGAGCCGCTCCCACGTCCGCACGAACAGCGCCGGCACCGGGTCGGGCGCGCCCGGGCCCGAGGGCGCGAGCGCCGCGAGCAGATCGTAGCGGGCGTCGAGGAGCACCGCCAAGACGGCCTCGCGCAACTCGCCGCTCGCGTCGCCCGCGAAGCGCTTGACGACGAAGGTGAGGAAGGCATCCCAGCGCTGCCAGCGCTCCTCCCAGCGACGAAGCTCCTCGGGCGTGAGCGCGGGCTCCGGCGCCGGCGGCCCCGCGCGCGGCTCGACCGCGAAGGCGAGCGTCACCTCGACGGCGTCGGCGAGGACGCGCGGGTCGCGCACCGCAAGCGACGCAACCAGCCGATCGAGGCGCTCTTCGCTCCCCGGCAGCACGAGCGGTAGCCAGGCGCGTAGCTCCGCGAAGGGCTGCTCGAGGTCGATGCGCACGGCCTCGAACCGCGGCTGGACGTGGGCCTTCACCACGTCCCAGAGGAGGCCGGTCGTGAGCCCCTTGCGGTGCGCCTCGTCGTAGAGGTTCGAGTCGACGACGACGAAGCGCAGCGCGTGTCCGTCGAGCCGCGGTTCCTCGAACACCTCGACGGAGCCCCGCCAGCTCCACGGCGCGAGGCAGACGCCGCCCACCGCCGTGCCGAGCCGCGCTTCCCCCGCGCTCGCGAGGCGCACGCGTCCCGCGACCAGGTCCACCGCGGGCGCCGCGAGCCGGATCCACGCGCACCCCTCGCCGTCGTCCCAGCGGAGCGTGTCGCCCGGCCCGGTGAACGCCTGGGCGATCACGGCCTCGCGAATGAAGGCCGGGTCGAAGCGCACGGGCACGGTCACCTCGACCGCCGCGGCCGAGGTGGCGAGCGCGCCCACGACGAGCAGCGAGCCGAGCCCGCGCACCAGGGCCATCATGCCTCGTCGGCGGCGGCGGGGCGAGAACCGGCCCCGCCCTCGCGCCCATAGGTGCGGCGGAACACGCGCAGGAGCGCGATCAGCACCGAGACGATCGCCGGCCCCGCAAAGAGCCCGAGCGGGCCATAGGCCACGAGCCCGCCGGCGATGCCGAAGAACAGCGCGACGGTCGGCAACCCGCTGCCGCGCCCCATGGCGAGCGGCTTCACCACGTTGTCGATGACCACGACGGCGAGCGTGCACCACGCCGCGAGCGCGAGCGCGACCGCCCATCCCGCCGTCCAGGCGAGCCAGCCTGCGGCGGGAAGCCACACGAGCGCCGTGCCGCCCACGGGAAGCAGCCCACAGACCATGGCCAGGGTCGCGAGGAAGGCCCAGTACGGCACGCCGGTCGCGAGGAGCCCGAGACCGACCGTCGCGCCCTGGAGCACGGCGCTCAAGATGAGCCCGCGCATCACGGCCGAGAGCGTGGCGCGCAGCGACTCGAAGACCGCGGCCGTGTCCTCCTCGTGGAGCGGCGTGAGGGCGCGGAGGGTCGCCGCGTAGGTGTCGCCGTCGCGCAGCGCGTAGAAGAAGACCAGGAGCGCGATGCCGAGGTCGACGACGAACCGCACCGCATTGCGGGCGACGCCGGCGAGATTCTTGACGGCGAAGTCGCTGGCGAGCTGTGCGACCTCCATCGCGACCCGGGGCAGCGCCGCGTCGAGGTCGTAGCCGCGTTCGGCGAGCCGGCGCACGAGCGCCGCCACGTGCGGCTCGTGCAGCACCCGCTCGTGCACCGCCTGCATGCCGGCCGCGCCGGCGAGCGCCGCGACGCGGCCGTAGAGCGCGCTCGCCTCGCTCACGAGCCGCCCCGACAGCCAGAGCGCCGGCGCCACGACCAGCAGGCCCACGGCGACGCCGAGAAGCGCCGCCGCGAGCGAGCGGCTGCGCACGAGCCGCGCCACCTCGACCTGCACCGGGTGCACCATGAACGCGAGCAGGAGCCCCCAGGCGATCGGCGCGAGGAAGGGGAGCACCAGCCGGTAGAGCTCGTAGGCCGTGACGGCGAGGAAGCCCAGGAAGAAGAGCTGCACGATACGCTCGCGGTCGGTCGGCACGGGGTGGCCGAGGCTTAGCACGCGGCGTCGACCGCGACGAACGGATGTGGCACACCTCGGGGACGCATGCCGAGGACGTGGGCACCGCTCGGTGCCGCTCTCGCGGCCGCGCTCGCGCTGGCAGGGCCCGGACGCGCCGCGGACCTCCACTTCACTCACGACGGCGACGAGGTGGCTCACCTCGCCGTCCCGGCGCTCATGCGCACCTGCCCCGTCGCGACGATCGCGGTGGACGACCCCGCCTACCACGCGCGCCGGCGGTATCTCGCCTGTCCGCTCGCCGCCGTGCTCCGCGCCGGCTTCGGCGACGCCGCCGCGCGCCTCGACGACACCGACGTGGTGGTGCGCACCTGGGAGGGCAACGACCGCACGATCGCCGGCGAGCGCCTCGCCGACGGGCACGCGTATCTCGCCTTCGGCGACGCCGCGCTTTCCACCGACGCCGCGCTGCGCTTCGCCCCCCTCGGCCCGCAGCACGTCGACCCGGGGCCACTCTGCCTCGTGTGGACGGCCGGAGCCCCGCCGGGAGCGCCGTGGCTGCGGCAGGTGGTCGAGGTCGAGCTGTCGAGCTTCCGGCGCACGCATCCGCACACCGTGCCCACGACCGCGCCGCCCGGTTCGCCCGCGTGGGCGGGGTTCGAGATCTTCCGCGGCGAGTGCGTCGCCTGCCACGCCATCAACCGCGAGGGCGGCGACGTCGGCCCGGACTTGAACGTGCCGCGCAGCATCGTCGAGTACCGACCCGTCGAGCAGATCAAGGCGTACATCCGCAACCCCGCAAGCTTCCGGTACGGCAAGATGCCCGCTCACCCCGATCTCAGCGAAGCCGATCTCGACGCGCTCGTCGCCTACTTCCGCACGATGGCGACGCTCAAGCACGATCCCGGGGCGGCGCGATGAGCGGGATCCCTGCGCGCACGCCGGTCCTGGTCGGCGTCGGCACGGTGACCCAGCGCGAGGACGACCCCGCCCGGGCGCGCGAGCCGGTCGAGCTGATGATCGAGAGCCTCGAGCGGGCCGCGACCGATGCCGGGACGCGCGCGTTGCTCGCCGCCGCGGACTCGATCCGCATCCCGCGCGGGTTCTGGGACTACCCCGATCCCGGCCGCCTCGTCGCCGCCCGGCTCGGCGCCTCGCGAGCCCGCACGCAGGTGGCGGAGGTCGGCGTGCTGCAGACGACGCTCCTCGCCGGTGCGGCCCGAGATATCGCCGCGGGGCGCGCCGACGTCGTCCTCGTCACCGGGGGCGAGGCGCGCTACCGGGCGCTGCGGGCCCGCAGGACGGGCACCGAAGCCCCCCTCACGCGCCAGCCACCCGACGTGGTCCCGGACTCCGTGCTCCGACCCGCGGGCGAGCTGCTCGATCCGGTCGAGGTCGCCCGCGGCTTCGTGATGCCCGTCGGGCAGTACGCGATGATCGAGAACGCGCTGCGGGCCGCCGAGGGGCTCGACGTCGACACCCACCGCCGCGCGCTCGCCGCGGATGTGGCGGCCATGAGCCGCATCGCCGCCGGCAACCCCGAGGCGTGGACGCGTGTGCCCGTCGACGTCGAGGACGTGCTGCGCGCGCGGCCGCTCGCCTTTCCCTACACGCGGCTGCACACCTCCGAGTGGAACGTCGATCAGGCAGCGGGGCTGATCCTCTGCTCGGCCGAGCGCGCCCGCACCCTCGGCGTCCCGCGCGGGCGTTGGGTCTTTCCGCTCGCCGTGGCGGAGGCGAACCACATCCTGCCGCTCAGCCGCCGCAGCCGCCTCGAACGCTCGCCCGGCTTCGCGCTCGCCGGGGCCCGGCTCGCCGCACGGCTCGGGCGCCGCCTCGCCGACGTGGCGCACGTCGAGCTCTATAGCTGCTTTCCCGCGGCGCTGCGGGTGCAGGCGCGCGAGCTCGGGCTCGACGACACGCGCCCGCTCTCGCTCACCGGCGGCATGGCGTTCGCCGGCGGGCCGCTCAACAGCTTCGTGCTCCAGGCCCTGCCGGTGCTCGCGCGCCGGCTGCGGGCCGATCCGGGCAGCATCGGGCTCCTCACGGCCGTAAGCGGCATGATCACCAAGCAAGGGGTGAGCGCCTGGTCGACCGAGCCGCCGCCCGCGGGCTTCCACCTCGACGACGTGAGCGCCGAGGCGGCGCGGGAGACCCCCGCCGTCGAGGTCGTCGCCGACGCCTCGGGGCCGGCGACGGTCGTCTCCTACACCGTGCTCCACGAGGGCTCGGCCCCGCCGCGGGCGATCCTCCTCTGTGCGCTCGACGACGGCCGGCGCACCCTCGCCGAGACCCGCGACCCCGCGCTCGTCGCGGCGCTCGAGCGCGAGGAATGGTGCGCCCGCCGGGTGCGTCTCGGGGCCGGCGGCACGGTCGAGGCGTAACCAGCTAGAGCCCGAACAATCGCAGGACGGCGAGCAGGTCGAGTCGGCCCTTCACCGTCGCGGCCGCAGGCGCCGGGAGCCCGATGACGCCGTCGAGCAGCGGGTTGCCGCTCGGCTGCGCGCAGAACGGACCGGCGAGCGTGGTCTCGAGGGTGAGGAGGTTAAAGCGCCTCCCCTGGGTCTCGAGCACCCGGGCTGCGGGCTGACCGAAGGCGCCGGGGCTCGGCTGGCCAGCGCACAGCCGGCCGTCCGAAGCGCTCAGCGCCGAAGCCTCGGTGGTGAGCGTCGGCACCGAGGTGATCGCCCCGGCAAACGCAGCGGGCGACGGCGGGCAGTCGATGCTCGTCCCGGTGCTCGCCGCCATACACGGCCGACCGGCCCGCGCGCCGCCCTGGCACACGCCACGCACGCACGCCGGGCACGCGCCGAGGTAGACGCGCGTCGAGAGCGCCGCATGCACCGCCACCGAGAGCTGGGCGAGGTTCGCCTCGCCGCAGAAGTCGGCGAGCGCGACGTTCACCGCGCATGCGGCCACCGGGCTCGGGATCGAGAGCGGCGGTCCGAAGAAGCAGTTGGCATCGAGCCCGCAGCTCCCGGCCGTGCCGCCACAGCTCGCGTCCGTGACGCAGGTCCCCCGGCCGTCGGTGCCGCCGCTGCCGTTGAGGCAGTGCCGGCCCGGCCCCGCCCCGAGCGAGCAGTCCGCGGGGCCGGTGCCGGCGCTCGGGCCGGCGATCGCCGTGAGGCCGCTCAACCCGACGACGTTGAGCACGACCTCGGCGCCGGTTGCGAGATGCAGCGGGGCAACCGAGGCACTCCCGCCGCCGAGGTAGAGGCAGTCGGTGCCGAGCTGGGCGAGCTGCGCCCCGCTTCCGCTCAGCAGCTTGCCCGAGAACGGCGCGCTCGGCGGCGGGGTGAGGAAGGCGCCCCCGCAGCTCGTCGAGGCCGCCACCGTCTGGATCGGCAGCTTGAGCAGCGGCGGGAGCTTGAGCCTCGGATCGGTGCAGAGGTTCGGGATCGTCGTCGACGTGGAGGACGTCGTGGTCGTCGTCGTGGTGGTCGACACGGGGACCGTGGTCGTGCTCACCCCCCCGCAGTGGCTCGCGTCGATGGTGCAGTCGGGGCGGCAGACGAGGAAGCCGCCCGCGGCCGAGCCGCCGGGGCAGGTCGCGCCGCAGAAGTCGGTCCCGTCGCACTGCTCGGTGCCGTTGCAGACGCCGTCGCCGCAGACCGGCGGCGGAGTCGTCGTGGTCGTCGTGCTCGTGGTCGTGGTGGTCGTGGTGGATGGCACCGTGCAGCCGCCGCTCGCGTCGCAGGCATCGCAGCAGCTCGCCACGAGCCCCACGCACGCGCTCCCGCCGCGCGGGGCGCGGCACGTCGCAGCGCTCGGCTTGACGCTGCACTTGGCCTTGCCGTTTGCCGTCGTGCGGCAGCAGGTGACCGCGCCCGGCCGGCCGCAGGTGGACTTCGCCGCGCAGCGGAGCACGCTCGAGGCACAGCTTGCCGGCAGCGTGCCGCCGGAGACGGCGGTCTTCACCACCGCCGCTACGCAGCGCACGTAGACGCGCGGGCTTACCGCGTGCGCGCAGTCGCACTGCTCGGCTACGAGCGCGCGCACGGCCGAGAGCGCGGCGGGGTCGCCGCACGTCCCTCCGGCAAGGACCCCTCGCGCCGGGAGCGCGAGCAGCATGAGGGCGAGCGAGCTCATGATCCGGGTCATGTGTCCTCCTGGTCGCGGTGAAAGAGTCCGAGCGCCGCCAGCGACACGGTCGCTCGCGCGATGCCTCCGACGTCGAGGGGGCGGTCGCGGTCGAGCGCGTCGAGCACGACCTTCTCGATCCCCCCGAGGATGAAGCGCGCCACGAGCCCTGGATCGCAGGGCCGGATGGCCCCGGCCGCGAGCGCCGCCTCGAGATCGCCTTCGATGAGCGCAATCAGCCGCTCGTCGATCCGGCGCAGCGTCGCGTCGACCAGCCCGTCGCTCCCGCGCGTCACCCGCAGGATGAGCCGCGCGGTATCCGCGTTCGCAAACACGGCCTCGAGCGCCGCGGCGCAGCGCGCCTCGATGAGCGCTAGCCCCTGTGCCCGGCTCGGCAGGGCTCCGGGCGTGATGTCGAGACGCGGCCAGCGCTCCGCGGCGTCGATGACGCGCTGCGCGATCCGCTCGGCGAGCGCCACCAGCACGTCGCGCTTGTCGCGAAAATATTGGTACAGGGTGGGGCGGGCGATGCCCGCCCGGGCGCAGATGTCACCGATCGACGCGGCGTGAAACCCCCGCCGGGCAAAGACTTCGAGCGCGCAATCGAGAATCTGCTGGCGGCGGCGATCGGCGGGGAGATAGGTCCGGTGGGCGAGAACTGACATGTCAGTTTTCGGGCGGCCTACCCCAGCCTCGGGGCCGGTGTCAAGAAAAAAATCGCATCTTCCGATGGGCGCGAAAGCGCGGCCGATCGAGGTCGGCCGGCTTCGCCGCGCTGGGAAGGGGCATCACATCGGCGAGGGCCTCCTGCCGGCACGCTCCTTGGATCGCCACAGGCTCATGCTGGTACAGGACCTCATGCAGCGCGACGTCTTCACGCTCGCGGCCACCGACACGCTCGACGTCGCCGACGACGTGATGCGCCTCGGCCGCATCCGGCACATCCCGGTGGTCGCCGAGGGCGCGCTCGTGGGCATCCTCTCGCAGCGCGATCTCTTCCGTGCCGGGCTCTCCTCGCTGCTGCAGCTCAAGTACACAGCCGAGCGCGACTGGCTCGCCGCGATCCCGATCCGCGCCGTGATGACGACGTGCGTCTTCACCGCCCACCCGCGGACGACGATCCAGGAGGCGGTCACCATCATGCTCGACAAGAAGATCGGCTGTCTGCCGGTCGTCGAGGACGACCGCCTGGTCGGGCTGCTCAGCGAGAGCGACTGCCTGCGCTACCTCGCGCACCTGCTCGAGGTCGCCGCCGAGAAGGACGTGTTGCCCGAGTTGCCCCCGGGGTGACGCTCACGCGGCGCGCACGCCGGGTATCACCTCCTTGGCGAAGGTGCGCAGGAGGGCGCGGTCGTAGGGCGCCGGGAGCGAAACCACGAAGTGGCGCACCCCCGCGGCCACGAGCGCCGCGAGGCGCTTGCGCACGTCGCCCGCGGGGCGACCGGCGATCCACCCCGGCGGGAGATTGATCGACTTCTCGACGGCCGCCGGGTCGCGCCCGACCTTGCGGCAGAGCGCGTCGAAGTCCGCGCAGAGCTTGCCCGCCTGCGCCGGGTCGCCGTCGGGAACGTGGAAATTCCAGATGTCGGCGTGCCGGGCGGCGAGCGGCCGGATCACCTTCGGCCCCATGCCGCCGATCAGGATCGGGGGGTGGGGACGCTGCACCGTCTTCGGATCGAAGGGGGCGTCCGTGAGCTGATAATACTTGCCCGCGAAGGTCGTCCGGTCCTGGGTGAAGAGCGCCTTGACGACCTCGACCGCCTCGACGAGCCGGCGAGCGCGCTGTCCCGCGGTGTAGAAGGGGATCCCGTAGGCGGTGTGCTCCGCCTCGAACCACGCCGCCCCCATGCCGAGGATGAGCCGGCCGTCGCTCACGTGGTCCACGGTCGCCGCCATCTTCGCGAGGAGCGCAGGGAAGCGGTACGTGTTGCCGGTGACGAGCACGCCCACCCGCAGTCGCCGCGTCCGCGCGGCGAGCGCCGCGAGCAGCGTCCATCCCTCGAAGCACGGCCCCGGCCTGCCGTCGATCGGCATGAAGTGATCGAAGGTGAACGCGGAGTCGAAGCCGAGCTCGTCGCACTCCTCCCACACGGCGAGGAGGTCCCGGTACGTCGTGTGCTCGGGGCGCGGCTGGACGCCGAAACGCACGCGCCCCGGTGCCGGGCGCTCCGTCGCACGCGCGCGCGCGGCGAGGCGAAGCCCGAGCGCACTGGCCGCCGCAAGCCCGCCGACGCCCTTGACGAACCCCCGCCGCGTGAGCCGACCCCTCGCCGTCATGCGCCGCCGGTAGCCCGGACGCCGCGCGAGGGCAAGAGGGGCTCTCGCGCCTCAGGAGCAGCTCAGGTTGCCGGTGGCGCCGACGCAACTGTCCCAGGTGCACCCGTCGATGTAGCTGGTGAGCCCGCCCACCGTCGCCCGCGTCTTTGCGACGAAGCCCGGCGCTCCGTCCGGGCAGGTCCGCGTGGTCGTGGTACACGCGACTTCCGCCGAAGGATTGAAGCCCGGGAGCGCGGTGCAGTCCCCGGCGATGTAGGCCTGCGTGTCGGCGTACGCGGCCTCCTCGCCCTTGGCGGCGTTCACGGCGTCGTACTCGACGCGCGCGTCGTAGGCACGCGCTCGGTAAACCGCGTACTGCGGGATGGCGATCGCCGAGAGGATGCCGAGGATCGCCACCACGACGAGCAGCTCGATCAGGGTGAAGCCCCGCTGCGTCACGACGACCCTCGCGGTGGGCCATCGCCCCGCGCGCGCACGGCGCGCACCACCGCCTCGAACGATACGGCCGCGCTCCCCAGCGCGGGATCGGCGAGGGCGGCGGCGAAGCCGCCCACGAAATCCTCGCCGCCGCCGACGAGCACGAGGTGGGGCGGCGGGTCGAGGAGCGCAAGCCGCGCGACCACCCCGAAGCCGTCGCGCGGCGGCAGCTCGAGGTCGATCACCGCGAGATGGGGGCGCACGACGGCGAGCAGATCGACGGCCTGCTTCGCGTCCCACGCGATCGAGACCGACAACCCCTTGCGCGACAGCACCTGGCGGAGGCTGATGAGCGCGTCGCCGTCGGCCCCCGCCGTAAAGACCCGGCTGCCGCTCGTCGCGTGCGCCGCGAGCGCGGCGACCACCGCGTCCGCGTCGATCGGGCGGCCTGCCGGCTCGACGAGCCCGAGGCGCAGCGCCCGTTCGCTGCCCGGCACGACGATCGAGCCCCAGCAGCGGACCTCGATGCCCGCGGCGCGCGCGCCGGCGAGCGCATCGAAGGCTCCCGGCGCCGCGAGGTTCACGAGCAGCGCGCTCGGTGCGAGCTGCGCGAGGCGGGCGGCGGCGTCGGGTCCCGGCGCGACCACCGTCACCGGGCGGTCGTCGGCGCCGAGGCGCTCCCAGGCGCGGTCGGTATCGAGCACCGCGACGAGCGGCGCTCCGCTCGCGCGCTGGGGACGGCGCGAGGCCGTGATGGGCACGACGCGCGCCCCGGTCGGCACGGGTCGCTCGCCCGGCGCCGCGCGCAGCGCCGGCTCGCCGCCGCCCTCCCGGGCGCGCGCGAGGCTCGCCCGCAGCGCGTCGACCTCGGCCGTGAGCTCGGCGATCCGGGCGTCGCGCGCCGCCATGGCTGCGCGCGCCTCCTCGGCCGTCGAGGCAGCCGCGACCCGCGCCTCCTCGGCCTGCCGCGCCGCCTCGATCGCGCGCCCGAGCGCCTCTTCGCGCGCGCTCTCGCCGCCTGCCACGGCCCGCTCGAGCTCGGCGCACCGCTCGCCTTCGCGCGCGAGCGCCTGCTCGACCTCGGCGAGGCGACGGCGGAGCGCGTCGGCTTCCGCGCTCGCCGCTGCGAGCCGCGCGACCTCCCCGCGCAGCGCCTCCGCTTCGGCCGCGATCCGGTCGCGCTCCGCGCGCAGCGCCTCGCTCGTCGCGCGCGCCGCGTCGAGCGCCGTCTCGGCCGCATCGATCCGGGCGCGCAGCGCCTCGACCTCGCCAGCCGGCGCCGCGGGCGCCGGGGCCGCCGTGACGGGCTCGGGAGACCCGGCCGGCGGCGGCGCCGCCGTCGCCCCGGCCGTCCGCTGGCGGACGGCCAGAATCATCCTGCCGAGCTCGCGCAGCGGATCCTGTAGCGCGCGCACGGCCCGGTCGTCGAAGACGTGCGGCCGGCTCGCGACGAGCACGAGGCTTCCGAGGAGCGCGCCGCGGGTCGTGAGGGGGAAGCAGCCGACGGCGCGCATCGCGCGCGCGTCCTCGAGAAGCGGCGGCACGTAGCGGTGCTGCGCCGCGTTCTCCATCACGTAGACGCGCCGGTTGAGCAGGCCACTCAGCGGAATATCCCAGCCCGACGGATCGTTGCCGCGGACGGCGCGCAGCCGCCGGCAGCCCTCCTCGGAGAGCCCCGTCTCGACCGCGAGCCTGAGGAGCTGCCGCCGCTCGTCGTAGAGGCAGAGCGCACCGGCCACGGCGCCGACGGCCTCGACGGTCGCCTCGAGCGCCGGCTCGAGCGCGTCCTCGGCCGCCCCCGCCGCAGCCGCGATGTCCTGGAGGCGTGCCGCGAGGCCCGCCAGCGCTGTCGGGGCGGCCCGCCGGACATCCCCGCTCCCCGCCGGGGCCGTTGCCTGTGCAGCCGTGAACATGACGACCCGCGCGATTTTTGCAACGCCCGTGCCGCTCCGCGCGCGCCGTCGGCACCCGTGCCGGCCGAGGCCCGGCCGGCATCGGAGCGACGATCGTCACGCGGGTGCCGCCGTGCGGGCTGCTCGCCCGGGCAAAGGCCGGGGCGGGCGCCGCGGCGTCTCCCGCTGCGGCGGCGGAACGCCGCGCTATGCGCGCAGACCGCGACCCGTGATCAGCGGGAGATCGAGGGCGGAGAGCAGCCCCGGTTGCGCCCGGCACACCGCGGGAATGGCGTTCACCAGACGGGTTGCGGTGAGCTGCACGCCGCCCACGGCATGATCGCCGCGCTCGTCCTCGAACTCGAGCTCGCAGCGCATCGTCGGCGTGCCGCGGATGACCACGCGATAGCTGCCGCGGCTCTGCGGCCACTCGGGCGCGAGCGCGTCGTCGAGTCGCGTGACGTGCTCGACCACGAGGGCGGGGCGGCCAGCGACGATCCCCTGGACCTCGAAGCGCAGCGCGGCGGCCGTGCCCGGCGCGACGGTGTGCGCGCCGATGCGAATCGGGCGCACGGCGGGGCGCCGCTCGTAGGTCGCGCGGATGTCGTCGAGGGCGACGCCGAGCCCGTCGGCGAGCAGCCGCAGCGTGCCGCCCCAGGCGAACGCGAGCGTGCCCGGGGTGAGCAGCAGCGGCGTGTGCTCGAGGGGCTTGCCGAACCCCATCGTCTCGAAGAGCACCTGCGGCTGGTCGTAGGTGGCGTAGTTGATGATCTCGAGGATGCGGATCTCCTCCCAGCGCTCGCAGAGCCCCGAGAGCACGAGCGGCAGGAGGTCGTTGGCGAAGCCGGGGTCGATCCCCGAGGTGAAGAACGACGTGCCGCCGCGCCGACACGCCTCGGCGAGCCGGTCGCGCACCTCGGGGAAGAACGACTGCGGATGCACGAGCGGGACGACCGAGCTCGAGACCACGTTCGTGCCCGAGGCGAGGATGCGGCAGAGGTCCTCGATGGCCTCGAAGGGGCGCAGGTCGGCGGTCGCCGTGTAGCAGACGCAGTCGGCGGCGAGCGCGAGCAGCGCGTCGGCGTCGGTGGTGGCGCGGATGCCGGTGGGCGGCCGGCCGCAAAGCTCGCCCGCGTCGCGCCCGGCCTTCGCGCTGCTCGAAACCCACACCCCGACCAGCTCGAGCTCGGGGTGGCCGAGAATCGCGCGCAGCGCAAACCGGCCGACGTTGCCCGTGCTCCACTGGATCACGCGGTAGGGCATGGTCAGTCGAAGGGCCAGTTCGTGGACTCGGTGCCCCCGTCGACCTCGACCACCTTGCCGGTCACCCAGCCGCCCGCCGGCGTGCAGAGCCACAGGGCCGCGAGCGCCACGTCCTCGACCGTGCCGATCCGCCTCATGGGCGTGAGCACCTCCATCTGCCGGCGGATCTCCGGGCTCAAGAACGGCCGCAGCGCCGAGGTGTCGACCGCGCCCACCGCGAGCGCGTTCACGCGCACGCGCGGCGCGAACTCGGCGGCGAGCTGGCGGGTCATGAACGACAGCGCCGCTTTGGCGGTGCCGTAGCCGACGAAGCCCTTGCGCACGATGCGGCCCGCGGCCGAGGAGACGTTCAGCACGACGCCGCCGTCGCCCGCGAGCATGTGCGGGAGGCAGGCTCGCGTCATCAGGAACGCCGAGGTCAGGTTGAAGCGGAAGCACCACTCCCACGTGGGCAGGTCCATGTCAAGGAACGGCATCGGCGGAAAGCCGCCGGCGTTGTTCACGAGCACGTCGAGTCGGCCGAATTCGCGCACGGCGGCGGCAACCGTCGCCTCGATCTGCGCCGGGTCGGTGACGTCGCACGGCACCGCGAGCGCGCGCACGCCCAAGCCGCGGGCGCGGGCCGCCGTCGCCTCGATCTCGCCCGCCGTGCGCGCGGCACAGACCACGTGCGCCCCCATCTCGGCGAGCGCGAGCGCGATCCCCTGCCCGATCCCGCGGCCGGCGCCGGTGACGACCGCGACGCGGTCGTCCATGCGGAAGCGGTCGAGGAGCGCCATCCCCGCCGCATCGTCCGAAACCGACGCCAAGTCAAGGCGCGCCCGGCGCGCCTACCATTCCCCGAAGCGCTCCGTGCCCTCCGGGTGCACACGGCCGCGGCCGAGCCGGTCGAGCGCCGGGCGCAGCCCGCGCGTCCGGCGGGCGCGGCGGCGGCGCCGGCCGAGCAGCCGCCGCGGGGACTCGCGGCCCGTCCCCGCCGCCGCGAGCCGGGCGCCGCGCACGAGCGCGTAGCAGCGGCCACGCCAGTCGACGCTGCCCAGCACGAAATTCCAGAGGAGGATGCCCGGGGCGAGCAGCAGCAGCACGAACTGCGCCCACGCAAGCCGCAGCGGGATCGGCGCGCCGCCGGCGCGCCGGTCGAGGGCTCCCAGGCTGAGGCTCACGGCGACGGCCACGCTCGCCGGCGCGAGCGCCGCGAGCGGGTGTCCCGCCGCGAGCGCGACCGCCGCGCCCAAGAGGCCGAAGAAGTACTCGCCCCCGAACACCCACTGCCGGCGGGTGAAGGAGAACGGCAGGCCGCTGCGGAAGGTGATCCACCGGCGGTAGATCGGGAGATACTGCCGCAGGGTCATGCCCGAGGTGAACACGTAGAGCGGGTGCGCGCCCATGACGTTGCGGTACCCCGCCGCATGCACGCGCTGGCCAATGTACATGTCGTCGACGATCTGCCCGCGGGCGCACGCGACGCCGCCGACGGCGGCGAGCGCCTCGCGCCGGAAGACCATGAGCTGGCCCATGATGAACGGCAGCTCGCGCCGCGGTCCCGCCGCCAGCACCGCCCAGGCGCCGTACATCACGTTGAGCATGAGCGCGTAGAGCACGTCGCCGGCGGCGCGCTTGGGCTGGTTCACGACCACCGGCGCGAAGGCCGAGCCCGCCCCGGGGGTGCCGAGCAGGGTCTCGACGGTCACCCGGAGCACGTCGCGGTCTGGGCGGGTGTCCGAATCGCCGAAGGCGATCAGCTCGCCGCGGGCGAGCGCGCTGCCGACCATCATCGCGTGGAGCTTGCCCGTGCACCCCGGCGGCGGCGCGCCCACCACGCGCACCTCGGCGCGGCCCGGCCGGCCGCTCGCGCGGTGCGCGAGCACGGCCCGGCGCGCGACCGCGTAGCCGGGATCCCGCTCGTCGTCGAAGAGAAAGAACGTCTCGGTCTCGCCCGGGTAGTCCATCTCGAGCGCGGCCCGGAAATTGTCGGCCGCTCCCGCGTCGCAGCCGCGCACCGGGCGGATGATCGTGATCGACGGGTAGCGCGCGAGCGGCGCGCGCGGCGGCGGGGGACTGCCGAGCCCGCGCGCGAGCCGCACGTAGGTCCAGCCGACGTGCGCGAGCACCGCGGTGCCGAGCACCGAGAGCACCGCCGGCAGGCTCAACAGATGAGCGATCACCACGCCCCGTCCCCCCCCGGTCGCGAGCGACCGCTCGGCATGAGCCCCGCCGTCTCCCTCTGGGGCGAGCGCCGACGCGCTCCCGCCCCGCAATGCACGATTGAGGCCGTGTGCTCGCTTCTATGATGTCCCAGGCAACCCGTCAAACTTGAGTCCGCGACGATCGGTCGCTCGTCCATGCGCCGCCCCGTGAGCACGCCGCGAGCTTGTGCTAGGAGCCCCTGGTGTTCGAGGCCTGGGGACGCCGCCTCTACCGCCAGCGCTGGCTCGTGCTCGCGCTGAACGGCGCCATGGTCGCGGGGGCCGCCGCCGCCCTGCTCACTGGTGGCCGCCTCACGACGGGCGCGATCCGCGGCACCGAGGCCGACCGCGCGCAGCGGCTCGCCGAGGACGCCCTGGGCTTTCCCGGCGCCTCCTCTTTCACCGTCATCTTCCACAGCGCGGCCCTCGCCGCGCCGGACCCGCGCTTCGCCCAGGCGCTGCGCGCGGCGCTCGCGCCGCTCGCCGCCGACCCGCGCGTCGCGGCGATCGAAGCACCGCTCGACGTGCCGCCGCCGCTCGCCGCCCGGCTCGTCTCCCGCGACGGCCACCGCGCTCTCGTCACCGTGACGCTGCGCGACCCCGTGCAGGCGGCCGCGCGCGAGTACCCGGCCCTGCGCGCGGGGATCGTCCCCGGGCCGTTCGACCTCACCTTCACCGGCATGCTGCCGTTTCTCGACGACCTCGATGCGATTCTCGCGCACGACCTCCGCCGGGCGGAGCTGGTGTCCCTGCCGCTCGCGCTGCTCGTGCTGCTGGTCGTCTTCCGCACGCTCGTCGCCGCCATGCTGCCCGTCGGCGTCGGCGCGCTCGCCGTCGTCACCGGGGTTGCGGCCGTGCTGCTCCTCTCGCACGTGCTCGACATGGCGCAGTACACGATCAACGTCGTCTCGCTGATCGGGCTCGGCGTGGCGATCGACTACTCGCTGTTCATCGTGAGCCGCTACCGCGACGAGCTGGCCGCGGGCGCCGGCGTGGACGAGGCGATCGCGCGGGCGCTCGAAACCGCCGGCCGCGCCGTCGTCTTCTCCGGCCTCGCCGTGGTCGTCGGGCTCTCGGGGCTCCTCTTCTTCACCGGCGCCTACCTCGCCGCGATGGGGCTCGCCGGCGCGCTCGTCGTCGCCTTCGCGGTCTTCTACGCGCTCACCTTTCTTCCCGCGCTCCTCGCCGTCCTCGGGCCGCGCATCGACCTCGGCCGCATCCCACTGCCGCACGTGCGCACCGAGGAGGGGTGGCGGCGGATCGCCGTGGGCGTCATGCGACACCCGCTCGCCGTGCTCCTGCCCACGCTCGCCGCGGTGCTCGCCACCGGCGCGCCGTTCCTCCGCCTGCGGCTCGCCGCGGCCGACGTGACCGCCCTGCCGCGAGCCGCCGAGGCCCGCCGCGGCTACGAGGCGCTGCGCCGCTGGTTTCCCGCCGCGGCCGGCACGCGCATCCTGGTGGCGGTGCGCTTTCCGACCGCGCCCGCGTTCACGCCCGAGCGCGCCCGCGCGCTCGCCCTCGCGTCGCGCCGGTTCGCCGCGCTCCCCGGCGTCGTGGGGGTCGAGAGCGCGGTCGACGTCGACCCTGGCCTCGACGCCGACGCCTACGCCGCGCTCGCCGCGACCCCGGCCGCGCTGCGCCCGCCCGCCTTCAACGCTGCGCTCGCGCGCACGGCCGGCGGGCGCGTGGCCCTGCTCGCCGTGCTCACGGCCGCCCCCGCGGTGAGCCCCGAGGCGGCGGCCATCGTGCGCGCGATCCGCGCCGAGCGCCGCGTCGGCGACGGCGCGCTGCTCGTCGGCGGCGAGACCGCCAACGACCTCGACGCGACGGCCTTCGTGCTCGACCGCACCCCGCGGGCGGTCGCCTGCGTCACGGTGATGACCTACCTCGTGCTCTTCGCGCTCCTCGGCTCGATCGTGCTGCCGCTCAAGGCGGTGGTCATGAACGCGCTCTCGATCGCCGGCTCGTTCGGCGCGCTCGTCTGGATCTTCCAGGAGGGGCATCTCAGCGGGCTGCTCGGCTTCGAGCCCGGCCCCATCGAGCCCACGCTTCCGGTCCTCCTCTTCTGCGCGGTCTTCGGTCTCTCGATGGACTACGAGGTGCTGCTGCTGAGCCGCATCCAGGAAGAGTATCGCCGTTCGGGGGACAACACGGTGGCGGTGGGCGAAGGGCTCGCGCGCAGCGGGCGGCTCATCACGAGCGCCGCAGCCATCATGGTCGCCGTGTTCGCCGCGTTCGCGCTGGCGCGGGTGGTGCTGGTGAAGGCCATGGGGCTCGGGATGGCGGTCGCGGTCGCCCTCGATGCCACGCTCGTGCGGGTGCTCATGGTGCCCGCGACCATGCGCCTCTTCGGCGACCTCAACTGGTGGGCGCCGCGCCCGCTCGCACGCCTCTGGGCTCGCGCGCGCGGCGTGCGCGCGGCCGGCTGACGTCGAGGACGACCGAGCGCAGCGCCCGCGGCGGCACGGCAAAGCGCACCGTGCCCCCGGCGATCTCGACCGCGTCCGCCGCCGGCTCCTCGTCGAGCCGGACGGCGCGCGCGGCGCGGACCGGGAAGCCCGGCCGCAGCTCGGCGGTGAGCGGCGCATCGGTCGGGTTGAGCACGCGCACGACGAGGCCCCCGCCGCGCTCGGCGGGCTTCATCGCGGAGAGCAGCAGCGCGCGCGGCGCAAGCCTGAGGAGCGCACGGCCGGCGGCGAGCAGGGGCGCGGGCCCCGCGACGACGCCCCGGAGCCCGAGCTCCGCGTCCCACGCCGCGCGCGGCGCGACGCCCGCGAGCAGCGCCAGCCGGGCGGTGAGCGGCCCCGGGACCTGGGCGCCCGCCACCGGCATCGCCGGACCGACGGGCGCGGGGCGCGTGCGGAGGTCGAACCGCGCGAGCCACCCCACCGCGCGCAGCAGCGTCACCGCGATCGTGCCGTCGCGGGTGACCTCGGCCTCGGGCAGGCCCGGGGCGCAGACGGTGAGACCGCCCGCGCTCACCCAGCCCTGATGCGGGAACGTGGTCGGCGCCCGGTGCAGCCAGCGCGAGTCGTCGCGCACCGCGGTCGTGCGCTCGGCGACGTCGAAGGTCGATGCCGCGGAGAACGCGCTCACGGGACGCCCGGTCGGGAAGAGCAGCCGCAGCCGGTGATCCCGCGCCGTGTTGTCCACCCGGACCTCGAGGTCGACGCGCGGCACGCCCGGGGCGACCCGCGCCTCGACATGGACCGCAAGCGGCACGGTCTCGGCGGCGCGCCGCTCGCGGCTCGCGTCGAGCCCGACGGGCACCGCGAACACGCGCGTGACCGCGAGCCGCGCGAGCCCCGAGGGATGCCGGGCGCGCCACCACGCCACCGAGGTGAGCGCGGCGCCGGCGTCGTCCTCGACCGGATCGAAGTCGTACGTGTCCCCACGGTCGCCCCGGTCCTCGACGCCGACGAGCCCCCGCCACTCCTCCGTGCCGATCCGCACCGTGAGCGTGCCGTCGTCGGCCACCACGACGCGCACGGCGTCCGCGGCGATCTCCCGCCCGTCGTCGACGGCGTCGGGCACCGGCTCCGCCGTGGCCAGGCGGAAGCGTCGGCAGCCGAAGGCGGGGACGTCGGCGGCGACGAACTCGAGGTCGCACGGCGCCTGGTTCGGCAGCCAGCGCGCGCGGCGGGGATCGTCGGAGACGACGACGCGCACCGGTCGCCCGTCGACGGTGAACCCGGGCGTGGTCCCCACGGCCGCGAGGAGGAGCGGGGCGAACTCCGGCCGGCCGAGCGGCAGCCGCAGCGCCGGATACGCGTCGAGCGGCACGCGCACGACGTCGGTGCGCGGGTGCGGGGAGGGGTTGAAGACCGCGATCTCCTGCTCGACCGCCCACGGGACCTCGCGCGCCGGCCCGAGCCCGGCGAGCCGTTCGAGCAGGCGCGCCACGGTCTCGGTCGCGAGCCCCTCCGCGTCCTCGAAGCGCGCGTCCACCTGCGCGCTGACCGCGTCGAGCGTGCAGCCGCAGAGCGAGTCGTGCGCCTGGTTGAGGAGCAGCGTGCGCCACGCAAGCCGCAGCGCCGTGCGCTCGTCGGGAAGCCCGAGGGCGCGGCCGAGCGCGGCCCAGGGCTCGGCCCAGCCGATGAGCAGCGTCTCGCAGCGCCGGTTGCGCAGCTTAAGCGGCATCCGCGCTGACCACGTGCCCGCGAGCAGGCTCGCCACGCGCCCCCCGGCGAGCTCGCCCCGGAGGGTCCCGCCCGGCGGCCCGCCGCGGCCGACGGCCTGTTCGAGGAGGCCGCGCTCGACCGTGGCACCCGTCGCCGCGGCGAGCGCGGCTGCGACCTCGCCCGCGTGCGCATCGGGCGGCATGTGATCGAAGCCGTTCATGAGGAGGATGGGACGCCCCGCATCCTCGCCGCGGCGCGCGGCGAGCCGCGCGAGCCGGCGCGCCGCCTCGGCCACGTCCGCGGGCAGGCAGGCGGCGTTGAAGTACCCGTCCCGCAGCAGCGTCGCCTCGACCGCGCTGCCGTCGGGTGCGACCCAACGGTAGACCGAGCCGAGCGCGTCGACCTCGTCGCCGTTGCCGCGCCAGTGGACGAAGCTCTCGATGCCGAAGCCGGCGAGGAGCTGCGGGAGCTGCGCGGGATGCCCGAAGGAGTCGGGCATGTAGCCCACGCGGGAGACGGGTCCGAGCGCGCCCACGACGCGGCGTCCCTCGAGGAGGTTGCGCACGTGGGTCTCGCCCGCCGGGAGGAGCGAGTCGGGCTGGACGTACCATGGCCCGGCAGCAAGCCGGCCCGCGCGCAGCCCGCGCGCGATCTCGCCGCGCCGTTCGGGGCGAATGGCGAGGTAATCCTCGAGCAGCACCGCCTGGCCGTCGAGCACGAAGCGGAATTCGGGATCGACGGCGAGCAGATCGAGCACGCGGTCGACGGCGTCGACGAGCCGCGCGCGATACGCCTGGAAGGTGCGGTACCACTCGCGATCCCAGTGAAAGTGCGAGACGAGGACACAGCGCATGCGACCGGCCCGCGACGATTCTCTCATGCGCCCGCCGCACGGGCGAGCAGCGCCGGGGCGGCGGCGTGCGAGCCATGCTGTTTGCGGGGCCGGTTTGCCCTTCGGGCCGAGGCGCGCGACGGCGGTGCACGAGGCTTGCAGGCTGCCGTGTCGCGGGTGGCGGCGCGGCCGCGCACCGGCTGGCATCCTGCTTGCCAACGGACGACGTGGGCATGACCGAGCCGCCGTCGCCGATTCCGCTGCGCCTCGGGCCGCCCCCGCTGCTGCGCTGCCCGCGCTGCGGCCGGGCCGATCTCGCCCTCGAGCGCCGCCGGGGGACGCTCGACCGCCTCGCTGCGCTGGTGCTCTGGCGGCCGCTGCTCTGCCGCGGGTGCCGGCGGCGCTTCCGGCGCTTCGTGCCGCGCCCGGAGCTCGAGCGCCTCCGGGGCGCCGTCTAGCGCCCTGCGGCTGAGCGGCCGGCGGCCACCGCCGCTCGCATGAAGCCGCCCGGCAGGCCGCCGGTCCGCTCCGGCCGCTGGTTGGGCCGCATCACGGCTCGTCGGGAACCTGCGCGCCATGCCACACGGCGACGACCCGGATGACCTCGCCCTCGGGAATTCGTCGTCCCGACTCCGGGACGCGTTCCAACCGGCGCTGCCGAGTTTCGACCTTGCAGCGAAGGGCGATGGCGCGCGACAGGTTCTCGCGACGGACGTCTCGGAGTCCGGCGAGGAACTGCGTGTTCGCCGAGAGCGTGCTTCTAAGATTCACCATCAGCGGCGGCGTCCAGCCGTCCGCTGCATGCCGTTGTTATCTGCTGGTGGGTACAAACCGGGTACATAGGTGACAGTTCATACCGGGAACATGGGTAACGCGTGGGCCTCCGAGAGATCAAGCTCCGCCTCCGGCGTCAGCCGCAGCGATTTCACTTCCGACGCTCAAGCTTGCGCCGCACCTCCTCCCACGTCCGAGCTGCGTCGGGGTTCGCTGCGTGGGTACGCCGACGCCTGGCTAGTTCCTTTCGCTGGGCGGCAGTGACCGGTACGGCCTCTGGGGTGGTAGCGAGGCTATCCCACAGCTCCTCGATCAGGTGCAGACGGTCCTTCGGGCTGAGCGTGAGCGCTTCCTTACGCAACGTGTTCATGGGGTCGTTCTCCTCTTGTCGCCTCTCGACGACAACCCTCCCTCAGGACGCATAACGACCTGCGGCTGAGCGGCCGGCGGCCACCGCCGCTCGCATGAGGGAGCCCGGCTGCCTGCCGGTTCGCTCCAGCCGCTGGTTGGGCGGCGTCACGGCTCGTCCGGAACCTGCGCGCCATGCCACACGGCGACGACCCAGATGACCTTGCCCTGGACCCGATAGAAGAAGCGGTACGGGTTCACGATGATCTCCCGATAGGGAAGGTCTGGGAACTCGCGAATTCGTCGTCCCGACTCCGGGAAGCGTTCCAATCGGCGCAGCCGAGTTTCGACCTTGCGGCGAAGGGCGACGGCGGCTGACGGGTTCTCGCGACGGATGTATCGGAGTCCCGCGAGGAACTGGGTGTTCGCCGAGAGCGTGAAGCGAACCTTCACGACTCGGCTTCGAGGATGTCATCGGCCTCGGCAAGAACTTGATCCAAGTCCACGCCGCGGTTCTTGCGGATGTCACGCTCCCCGCGCGCCAAAGCGCGGAGCATCTGCCGTTCCTGCTCGGATCGCTCAAAGACCTCCAGACTCAAGAGCACGGCGGCGGCACGGCCCCTTTGCGTAATCACGATGGGCTCGGCCGAGTCCTTCACGCGCCCCAGCACGGCGGCTGCGTCCTGCCGCAGGTCGGTAATGGGGACGATCCGCGGGAGCTTGGGCATCGTACCTCCTGACGTACGTTATCCGTTACGGTTTACCGTACCTCTGCAGGGCTCGGGATGGCAAGTGGCGCTGCCGCCACCCAACGACCCTGTGGTTCAGCGGCGGCGCGGCAGCGCCGGCCGCTGCAAGCACGGGTTAGCCAGGGCATTCGTCCAAGGCGAGTGCGAGCTGCCTTCCCGCTTCAGGTGGCATCCATGGCGCCGCAAGTGTCGCAGCAGGTCACCTCGCTTCACCCGACCACGACCTTCTCACGTACGGCGTCTCGGGGCAGAGCCCGGAGACCGTCACGCCGCCGATCATCGAGGATCAGAGCGATCGCCTCGGCCAAGCTCTGACGGGCCGCGGCCTTCGTCCGCCCCTGTCCGTTCGCACCCGGAATCTCGGGGCAGTATGCGATGAACCACTCCCCATCGCACTCGATGACCGCGGTGAACTCGTTCTTCAGGTGTCGCTTCGCGCCTCGACGCTTCATGATCCTTCTCTACTCCTCATCTCCGGTTCTGGCTAACGATCTGCCGATCACCCGCCCTGCGCGACGGGGTGGTCACCCGAAGACGAGACGGTCAATCGAAACCGACGGGACCGTCGGTTGAGCTGGCGCAGGCGGGTCGGGTGCATCGGCGGGTTAGATGGCACGCGTCCGAACGCCTCACCACCAAGCGAGAATAAAGAGACCCACGAGGATGTCGTACGCGAGGCACGTGGGTACGTACCACGCGGGGACGAAGATGTTGAGGAGGCTGGGGTGATGAGCCGTGTCCCAGCCGGCGTGCGCGAGGAAGCCGAGGGCTAGAAAACGAGGGCTCAGCCAGAGACCGGCGAGGCTGAGTGCGACAAAAATGACCGACACGCCGGCTTGGATACTGAACTTCTTCGGGTCAGCCGCGGCGAGACCCAGCCCGGCGTAGAAACCGCCGAGCCCAGCGAGAACGATCGCCAGGATCTCGCGGGCGTAGGGCCTGGGCATGAGCATGAGGGTTACGATCGATCCTATGGCGAGCAGCGCGCCGGTGATAGTCGCGTTTCGCTGGAACATCATGCTTCTCCCGGTCTTTGGTGCCGTCTAACAATCACTAGGCCGACCGGTCTAATTCCTTTCGCCCCGCGGCCCTCGCGGCCTATTCGCGCGCGGCTCTCCGCCGGTCACGGCCGAAACGGCTGCATTCCCGGAATGTCGTACCGCGTCCACGAAAACCTCCTCGTGGCGGATAGGCTGCGGCGCCACGCGGCCTATCTCCGGGCGGGTGGCCCCGACGGGCAGCCGCGGCACGCCCGCCGCGTCGGCGGGGCTCACCACCCCCAGACCGCCGCGGTTCAGGACGTGCGTGTAGATCATCGTCGTCGGGACGTCGCGGTGGCCCAGCAGCACGTGCACCGTGCGGTGGCCCAGCAGCACGTGCACCGTGCGGATGTCGTATCCGCTCTCGAGCAGGTGCGTGGCGAAGGAGTGGCGAAGCGTGCGACACCCCGCCGGCTTCGCTATGCCGGCGCGCGCGACCGCCTCCCGGACGATCCGCTGGAGGGCGGACTCGTGGAAGTGATGGCGACGGCGCTGCCGCCGTCTCGGCGTGGACGTACGTGCGCGTCGCCGGGAAGATTCACTGCCATCCCCACTCCCGTCCGGCGTTGGGATATTTCCGGGCGAGCGCATCCGGGAGCTCCACCCAGCCGCCTCCCCGCGACAGGCCGTCCTCGTGCTGACGGCGCACGCGGGCGAGATGCCCGGCGAGCGGCCTCTCCACCACCCGCGGGAGCACCGTCCGCCAACCCCGGCCACCCTTCGCCCGGCGTACGACGATCTCGCGGCGACCGAAGTCGACGTCCTTCACCCGTAGCTGGAGGCACTCGAGCAACCCGGGGCCGCCCGGCCGGTAGACCGGCGTCCGCTCCGCGACGCCCCGGCTTCCCGCGTGTGCCCCCGCGACCATGGGAGGCGACAAACTAGTCCGGTACGCTTCCCGAGTCCATAGCTCTCCCCGACCCCGAACGGACGTTCGCCACGATCGCCGTCCTGCGCGCCGACACTCCGGGACGACCCCGCCAGCGCCGCGACCGCCTGATCGCCGACAACCACCCCATCTCGCCTGTGCGATGCTCGTCCTTCGCCGGGTTGTGAAATGACCTCCAGTGCAGCGGGCCCGCGCGCGACACCGGGCCCCGCCCAGCCGGATGGCCCTGGATGGCCGTTGCGGGCTATGTGTGGGAGGAGGCTCGATGACCGCTCGGCAGGCACGCGCGATCACCCGCATCGTGCCCGAGGCACTGCTCTGGACGGTGCTCGTGCCGGCGCTCGACGTCTACGACTGGCTCTACCTTCGCTACTGGCGCCCGCAGCCCGTGGGTCCGGTGCTGTACGTCGACCGGCGCATCTATCGCGGCGCCGCGCGCCGCTTCCCCGACGGCACGCTCCTGCGCCCCGGCGACGCGATCGGCGAGCTCCATCTCCACAACCGCCGCGTGCGCGCCATCCACGCGACCGCCGGTCATCCCGTGCCGCTCGGCCTCACGTTCCGCCGCCTGCTCGTGGCCTCGCTCCGGGCGCTGGCGGGCGCGGTCGAGGCCGATCCGCTGCTGCGCCCGCTTGAGGTGTTCCACGCGAGCACCATCCTGGCGACCGGTGCGGAGCGGATCGGCTTCGTCGTGACCGCCGCCAACGGCCGGGCGCCGTTTCTGCGCACGCTCTTCTTCCACCTCCTCCTCTGCCGCTACCACGCCCACGGCCTCGCGCGGCTCCCGGAGCACGGGCTGCCGCCGCGCGAGCTCTGGCTTACGACAACCGAGCTGCGACGGCGCTATGGCGCGGTCGCCGCGCAGGTGGGGGTCACGCCGGGCTCGGTGCGAGCGCTCCCTCGAGGCCGGCCATGATCCGGCGAAAATCCTCGAAGCGGAATCGCTGCGGCCAGCCGAGCAGCGGCTCGACCCACCTGGCGAGCCGTCCGCGGCGAAGCCAGCCGAGCTCGCGCTCGTAGAGCAGGCGACCGGCGTGTGGGCGCTCGAGGTAGCTCCGCGCCGGCAAGGCCCGGAACGGCGCGCCCCGGCGCGCGAGGGCGGCGAGCGCCCCGCCGAGCCCGGGCCAGAGCTGCGGTGCCTGCGAGGGGTAGCAGCGCACGAGCCGCCAGAACAGCTTGAGCTCGGCGATCCCCACCCGATCGCTCTCGTGCGGCCCGGCGCCGGGCAGCGGCCGGAAGAAGGCGATCGTCCGGCTGCGATAGCCGTTGTACCAGGGCACCTCGACGAGGCGGGCCGTGCTGCCGGCGCGTCGGGCGGCGAGCACGGCGGCGACGTGCGCCGCGTCGTGCTCGACGTGCCCGCCCTCGAAGGCCGTGGTCGCGATGGTGCCCGGCGCGAGCTCGTGCACGAGCGCCGTCAGGCGCTCGATCACGTCGGCGATGCGCACGAGGAGCGTCCCGTTGCCCGTCACCCCGAGGCTCGCGCCGAGAAAGTGCAGCCGCTCGGCCGGCACGCCGAGGAGTGCCATCGCGCGCGTGGACTCCCGCGGCCGCTCGCCCGGCCGGGCGCGGAAGAGGCTCTCGGTGAGCCAGGCGACGTGGACCTCGCGTCCCTGCCGCACGTCCTCGCGCAGCCGCAAAAACGCGCTCAGCTCGTCGTCGTTGTGGGCAAAGACGTAGAGGGCGGGGCCCTGGGCGTCCATCGGTTCTGCGGCTCGGCCCTACCAGGCGTGCTGTTGCACTGCAAGGCGCGCTGGCGACTCGCGGCGGGGCCCGGCATGCTGGGCCGACGCGGTCGAGGGGGTGGATACTGATGGGACGGGGTCTTTGGGCGCTCACGCTCGGGGTTGCGGTGCTCGCTGTGGCGGTCGGTGCGGAGTCCCGGCGCGAGCGGCGGCTCCTCTGCAAGCAGCAGTGCGGGCCCGCGATCGACCGCTGCGTGGCGGGCGGCAAGCGCCGTCACCGCTGCCGCACGAAGACGCTGCGGCGCTGTCGCCGCCAGGGGCTCGCGGTCTGCACCACGACCACGACGACCGTGCCCACGACGACCACGCTCCCCGGCGTCTCCGTCCTCCAGCACCACCGCAACGCGACCCGCGACGGCGTCTACGTCGATCCGGCGTTCACCCGCGCGGCCGTGAGCAACCTGCACGTCGACCCGGCCTTCCAGGCCACCACCCAGGGCCAGACCTACGCGCAGCCGCTCTACGTCGACGGGGCGCCTGCCGGCGAGCCCGACCGCGTGTTCGTCGCCACCGAGGAGAATTGGGTCTACGCGCTCGACGCGACCACGGGCACGACGCTCGCCGCCACGCACCTCGCCCCGGCCATCACCCTCGCCCAGCTCGGCACCTGCGGAAACATCGACCCGATGGGGGTCACGGGGACGCCGGCGATCGACTACGCCTCGCGCACGCTCTTCGTCGACGCGATGACCACGCCCGACGGCGGCCAAACCGCGCGCCACGTCGTCTACGGGCTTTCACTCGACGACCTCTCGCTGCGCCCGGGCTGGCCGGTCGACGTCACGGCGGCGCTCGCCGCGCGCGGCATGACCTTCGAGTCCGACGTGCAGGGCCAGCGCGGCGCGCTGCTCGTCGTGAACGGGACGCTCTACGTCCCCTACGGCGGGCTCGCCGGCGACTGCGGGAGCTATCACGGCTGGGTGGTGGGCTTTCCCCTCGCCGCCCCCTCCGCGGTCCAGGCGTGGCGCACCCCGGCGGTCGGCGGCGGCGTGTGGGCGCCCGGCGGGCTCGCGAGCGACGGCACCGCCATCTACGCGGCCACAGGCAACACCTTCGGCGCGAGCGTCTGGAGCGGCGGAGAGGCGATCGTGCGCCTGGCTCCTGGCCCGGTCTTCACCGGCGCACCGCAAGACTACTTCGCACCCACCGACTGGAAGGCGCTCGATGCGGGCGACGTCGACATCGGCGGCTCGGGGCCGATCCTCTTCGACGTGCCCGGCGCGACCCCGTCTGCGCTCGTAGTGGCGCTCGGCAAGAACGGCAAGGCCTACCTCCTCGACCGCGGCTACCTCGGCGGGATCACCGACGGCGTCGCCAGCGCGACCGTGGCGAGCAACGAGATCATCAACGCCGCCGCGGTCTACACGACGCCGGCAGCCACCTACGTCGTCTTCAAGGGCAACGGCACGAGCTGCCCCGGCGCTGCGGGCGACCTCACCGCGCTCGCGATCGGCCAAGGCGCCCCGCCCACGATCACCACGGCGTGGTGCGCGACCCAGGGCGGCACGGGCTCGCCCATGGTGACCACGCTCGACGGCCACACGGGCGCCATCGTCTGGAGCGTCGGGGCGGAGGGCAGCGAGCAGCTCCACGGCTTCGACGGCGACACGGGCGCGGAGCTGGTCGCGGTCGATACGGGGATGGCGGTGGCGCGCTTTGCGACGCCGATCGCCGCCAAGGGCCGCCTGTTCGTCGCCGGCGACTCGACCGTGCGCGCGTTTACGACGCGGTGATCCCGTAGAGGCGCGCCCAGTTCTCCCACAGGATCTTCCGCTGCGAAGCCGGGGAGAGGGGCAGGCGGAAGAAGGCGTCGACCGCGTGCGGGTACTTCGAGTCCGCGTGCGGGTAGTCGGTGGAGAAGACGAGGTTGTCGTCGCCGAACCACTCGACGTAGTGCGCCACCGGCCGCTCGTCGGCCTCGACGGCGAGGAAGCAGTTCGTCCGGAAGTACTCCGAGGGCTTGCGCCGCAGCTCCGGCGCCTCGTAGCGCCCCACCCACTCCCAGTGCTCGTCGAGGCGGTGAAAGAGCCAGGGCGCCCACGCGCAGTTGCCCTCGAGGAGCGCCACGCGCAGCCGCGGGAAGCGCTCGAGCACGCCGCCCGCCGTGAGGCTCACGGCCACCGTCATGATGCCGAGCGGCTGGTTGAAGGTGTGCCACATCATGAGCTTGTCGAGCACCTCCAGGGCGAAGTCGGGCGTGAGGAACGTCCGCCCGCCGCCGTGAAAGGCGATCGGGACCCCGAGCCGCTCGCATTCGGCCCAGAGCGGATCGTAGTACGGATCGTGCCACGGGCGGCGGCCGACGCAGCCCGGGGCGAGGAAGACGGCGCGGAAGCCGAGCTGCTCGACCGCGCGCCGCGCTTCCGCCACCGCGGCGGCGACGTCGTGGGGCGCCACCATCGCGGCGCCGAAGACGCGCGCCGCGTACGGGCGGCAGAAGTCGGCGAGCCAGTCGTTGTAGGCGCGGGCGATGGCCGCGGCGAGGTCGGGCTCGAGGCCGTCGAGGCCGACGACCTGGGGGAGGTCGAGGCCGAGCACGAAGAGCCCGCGGCTCGGGAAGAGCACGGCCAGGTCGAGCCCCTCGCGATCCATGGCCGCGATCTGGGAGGCAGCGTCCCAGCCCCGCGCCTCCGCCTCGGCGTAGACGCGGTCCTGCTCCGCGCTCCATGCCCCACCCCCCTCGCCGCGCAAGGGGCGCACCGGCCCGATGCGCAGCATCACGCTCGATTTGACCCGCACGCGCATGTCGCGGCGCAGCTCGGTGAGCCCGACGGGGGCCACGTGGCGAAAGGCGGGGTCGATGTAGCGCTGCCAGAGGTCCGGCGGCTCGAGCACGTGCATGTCGCTGTCGGCCACCTTGAGCCCGTTTCGCATGCGCGCCGGAGGGAAGCACGACCGCCCCGCGGCCTGCAAGCCGCGCCGAGTCGGTTGACCCCGGCGGCGGCCGCGGCCTACACCCCGGGCCAGCATGCCTCGCCGCGCGCTCGTGCTCGCCGCGACGGTCGCCGCCCTCGGCCCCGCCCCCGCCCGCGGCGTCGAGCCCGCCGACGTGCATGTGGTGCGCCGCGCCGGGGCGCTCCGCGTCGAGACCGGCGCCGCGGTGGCCGAGGTCGCGCTGCGCCGCATGCGCCTCGTCTTCCGCGACCGGCACACGGGGCGCGTCTACACGCGCGAGACGGGCCCGGGCGGCCTCTTCTACGAGCGCGCCGGCGCAACCCACGGCTTGGGCACGGTCCGCGACGTCGCCACGCTGCCCGACGGCGTGCGGCTTACGGTCGACACCGACGAGGGCGCGCCAGCCACCGTCACCGTGCGCTTCCTCACCCGCCGCACGCTCGAGGTGGCGCTCGACCCGCCTGCGCCGGAGACCGTCGCGGCATTCGGCGATCGGCTCCGCTCGCCCCGGCGCGAGCGCCTCTACGGCCTCACCGAGCGGCTGCGCGACTCGCCGCTCCTCGCCCCCGGCGTGATCGACATCCCGCGCGACGACATCGACCCGCCCCAAGTGGGCTCCCTCGACCGCCGCGGCGAGACCGTCGCGATGCAGATCGAGCCGACGTTCTCGCTCTACGCTCCGTTCTACCAGTCCTCGCGCGGCTACGGGCTCGCCGTCGCGGGCACGACCTTCGGGCTCTTCGACCTCGCCAAGACCGACCCGCGGGTCGTGCGCTTCCGCTTCGAGACCGGCACGACGCCGGCGAGCCGCCGGCTCGTCGTGCATCTCTTCGCCGGCCCCGACTACCCGACGATCCTCGACGAGTACACGAGCCTCGTCGGCCGGCCGTTCGTGCCGCCCGACTGGGCGTTCCTCCACTGGCGCTGGCGCGACACGCTCGACCCGGGCCCGCCCGCGCCGCTCGACGGCACGCCGGTGAACGCCGAGGTCGCCGAGGACGTCCTCATGTACGACGCGCTCGGCATCCCGCCCGGCGTCTATCACTTCGACCGCCCGGTGCTGGTCGGCAACTACGGCTTCGCGCAGTGGGCCTGGGACGAGAGCCGACTGCCGAACCCCGGCGCGATGCTCGCCGCGCTCGCGCGCCGCGGCTACCACGTAACGATCTGGAGCGCGCTCTGGATGTGCGGCAGCGGCCCCGACGACAACGGCACGCTCGCCCAGCAGCTCGGCTACGACGCCCCCGGCCCGGCGGGCCCACCCAACTGCGCCGACGCGGGCGGCACGAGCTTCATCATGGACCCGACGTCGCCCGCGGCGCAGACGTGGTGGGCGGCGCGGGTGGCGGCCTTTCTCCGGCAGTGGAACATCCACGGCATCAAGCTCGACCGCGGGGAGGAGCACATCCCGTCGGCGGCGAGCGACGTGTGGGCCGACGGCCGCACGGGCCGCGAGGTGCACAACGACTACCCCACGCTGCAGGCGAAGATCCACCACGATGCGCTCGCCGCCGCCTGGCCCGACGGCGACTTCGTGCTGATCGCCCGCCCCGCCTACACCGGCACCGCGCGGTGGGCCGTCTTCTGGGGCGGGGACATCCCCGGGAGCACGAGCTTCGGCAGCGGCCCCGGCACCGACCTCGGGCTGCGCAGCGCCATCATCGCCCAGCAGCGCGCGGCGTTCATGGGCATCCCGATCTGGGGGTCGGACACCGGCGGCTACTACCAGTTCAAGGACCGCGAGGTGTTCGCACGCTGGCTCGAGTTCAGCGCGTTCTCGGGCATCATGGAGATCGGCGGCACGGGAACCCACGCGCCCTGGGCGATGCCGACCGCGCCCGCCTACGACGCGCAGATGATCGACATCTACCGGCGCATGACCCGGCTGCGCGTAACGCTCCTGCCCTACATCACGGCCGCCGCGCGCGAGGCGGCCGTCGGCATGCCGCTCGTGCGCCCGATGCCCTTCTTCGACCGCCGCGACCGTCGGCTCGCCGACCGCTGGGACCAGTACCTGTTCGGCCCCGACCTGATGGTTGCGCCCATCTGGCACTCGGGGCAGTACAGCCGCACGGTCTACTTCCCGCGGGGCACGTGGCGCGGCTACTTCGACCGCTCGCTGGTCGTCCACGGCCCGCGCACGATGACGCTCTCCGCCCCACTCGACACGATCCTCGTCTTCGTGCGCGAGGGGGCGACGGTGCCGGGGCCATGACCCGGGTCTGCTCGGCCGCAGCGGCGCTGCTCGCGTTCCTCCTCGCGCCCCGCTCCGCGGGCGCCTGCCCCGAGCTGCCGGTGGCGCCGGACGGGCCGAATGCGATCGAGCTCCAGCTCGGCGCCACGAACGTGAACGCCGCGCTCGGCAACGGCCGCCTCACCGCGGGCTTCTCGCGATGCGGCGAGCTCACCGTGCTCAAGTGGCCGGGACCGAGCTACTTTGACCAGCTCGCCTACCTCACCTCCAACGCCCAGAACGCCCGTCTGCTGCCACATCTCGGCGCGCTCGACGACCAGGGCGCCTTCGCCGGCCTCGCCTACGTCACGCGCGACGGCGGGCGCGGCTTCACCTGGCTGCGCGACGACGCCTGGACACACCACCAGCGCTACAGCGCGGACACCTCCGACGTGCTGATCGACGACGCCACCGACGCGCGCCTCGGCCTCGACGTCGAGGCCGAGCACTTCGTGCTCCCCGATCGCGACGTGCTCGTGAGCCACTACACCGTGAGGCGCCGGCGCGGCTCGCCCGTGCGAAGCGCGACGCTCGTCTTCTACACGAACTTCTCCCCCACACTCGCCCGCCTGCCCTTCTTCCCCGTGGCCGACTGGCTGCTCGATTTCCAGAACGACTTCGCCGCCGTCTACGACCACCGCGACCGCGCCCTGCTCCACTTCCTGCCCGCGAGCGCCCAGGCTTTCCCCCACGACTTCACGCTGGTGAACTCGCTCCTGCGCGCCCCGCCGCGCTCGCGCCGCGCGCTCGAGCGCGCGGTCGACCGGCTGGTGGCGCGGCTCACGGAGCCGGGCGTCTACGTGGCCGCCGGTGCGCGGCCGCACGACGACGGGTTCCAGGTGGGGTTCGACGACGCACCGCTGTGCGCGCAGGAGACCGAGCTTCTCGAGCGCGTGCTCGCGGCGTTCTCGCTCCCGCCCGCGCTGCTCGCGACCGCCCGCGGCCTCTTCGAGTGCGCGACGGTCGTGCCGGACGCCGGCGGGCCGCTCGGCGCCTGTCGCGCGGCGAACGGCTGGACCTGGGAGGCGCAAAACGCCTACGTCGACGCCACGAGCGGGCGCCTCTCGCGCTCGCCGATCGCCGCCTGCCAGGTGAACGCCGCCCTCGCCCGCCGGCTGCGCTTCCACCACGGACGCGCCGAGGCGACCTTCGACGTGGCGGTCGCCGACACCCGCGCCGCGGCGCTCGCCCTCCTGCGCGCGGCGCGCGCCGAGCGGCCCGCCCGGCAGCGCGCGGCGACCGAGGCGTGGTGGGCGCGCTGGCTCGCCCCGGCCCACCTGCCGGCGACCGACGACCCGCTGGTGACGGCATTGGCGCGCCGCAGCCTCGTCGTCATGCGCACCGCGGCCGACGCGGCCAGCGGCGCTATCGTGGCGAGCATCGACACGCAGGCACCGTACGGCGAGGACTGGGTGCGCGACGGCTCGTTCATCGATCACGCGCTCGACGTGGCCGGCTACCACGACCTCGTCTCGCGGCACGAGCGCTTCTACGCGCGCGTGCAGCGCACCGGGCCGAGCGGCTGGTCGCCGCTCTATGCTTTCCCGCCGTGCGATCCCGCGCATCCCGTCTATCCCGACTGCATCCCGGCCGGGACCTACGAGACGAATTACTACGCCGATCCCGCGGCGGTCGTCCCCGGCAACCCGATCTCCTTCGAGATCGACGAGGCCGGGCTCGGTGTTTGGACGATGTGGGACCACTACGGCTTTCTCACCGATCCCGCCGAGCGCGCCGCCTACCTCGCCGACCTCTGTCCCGCGATCCACCGCGGCGCCGCGAGCCTCGCCGCGTGCCGCGATCCGGCGACGGGCCTCCAGTGCCCCGCCAGCGAGGACGACAACATCCCGCTCACGCAGGGCCTGCAGGGCGCCGAGACCGTGCTGCTCGCGCTCGAGAGCGCCGTGGCGGCCGCCGGTCCCTGCGGCTTCGACCCCGCCGAGGCGGGCGGCTGGCAGGCCCGGGCCGCCGAGCTCGGCCAGGCGATCCGCGCCCACTTCTTCGTCCCGGGGCCGCCGGCGCACTTCGAGGGCGCCCGCCCGGCGTGGCTGCTCTGGCCGGTCGGCTTGCTCGCGCCCGACGATCCGCTGGCGCAGTCGCACGCCGACTGGCTCGCCCAGATGTCGATCGATCCGATCCTCTCCCGCACGGCGCGCACCGGCGGCTACGACGCCGAGAACCTGCTCGCCCAGGCGATGCTCGCGCGCGCCCGCGGCGACGTGGCCGGGCTCGCCGCGGCCCAGGCCGCGGTGCGCGCGTTCATTCGGGAGCTCGCCACGCCCGGGACGCTCCACCTCTCGGAGTTCTACGCCCGCGTACCGCTCGACCTCGACGGCGACGGCATCGCCCCCGACTACCTCGCGGAGAACGACGTGCCGCACGTCTGGGAGCACGCCTACCTCTACCTCGCGGCGATGGCGGCCTTCGGCAGCCGCTAGGCCACCTCGCCCCAGTCGACGCGATAGCGCCGCAGGCGCGGGAGCCGCCAGGCGACCAGCGCGAGCACGGCGAGGCAGCCGATGCCCCCGCTCACCACCGAAAACGGCGCGCTCGTGAGCGCTGCCACGAACCCCGACTCGACCGCCCCGAGCTGGTTCGAAGCCCCGATGAAGATCATGTTCACGCCGCTCACCCGGCCGCGCAGCGCATCCGGCGTCGCGAGCTGGATGATGGTCCCGCGCATGACGACGCTCACCTGATCGGCCATGCCGACGGTCATGTAGGCCAGCACCGAGAGCGGAAACCAGCGCGAGAGCCCGAAGACCACGGTGGCGAGCCCGTAGACGGCGACCGCGACGAGCAGCGCGCGGCCCGCGCGGCGGATCGGCGGGAGAAGCGTGAGCGCAAACGAGGACGCGAGCGCTCCCAGCTCGAGCGAGGAGGTGAGGAGGCCGTAGCCGCGGGGACCCACGTGGAGGATGTCGGTCGCGTAGATCGGCAGCAGCGCCGCCGCGCCGCCGAAGATCACCGCCAGCATGTCGAGCACCATGCAGCCGAGCACCTCCTGGCGGCGGCGGAGAAAGTGGAGCGCTTCGCGGATCGCCCGCAGGCCGAGCGCCTGCCGGGGCCCGTCGTGGCCGGGCGCGCGCAGGAAAACGAGCGCCGCGAGCGAGCCCGCCACCAGGGCCGCGTGCACGAGGTACACCGTGGCGATGCCGGCGGCGGCGATCACGAGCCCGCAGGCCGCCGGGCCGGTGGTAAACGCGAGCGCCTGGTTGGTGGCGGCGATCGTGACCGCGCGCGGGAAGACCGCCCGCGGCACGAGCGTGGGCAGCAGCGCCGCGCGCGAGGGGTTGTCGAACGCCGAGGCGATCGCAGCCAAGAGCACGATCCCGTAGAGGAGCGGGAGCGTCGCTGCGCCCCGCGCCGTCGCTGCCCAGAGCACGAGCCCGCAGGCGAGCGGCACCTGCTGCGCGCAGAGCATCACCCGCCGGCGGTCGTACGTGTCGGCCACGGCGCCCCCCACGAGCGCGAGGCTCACCGCGGGGACGAACTGCACGAGGCCGACCAGCCCGAGCGCGAACGCCGAGCGCGAGAGCGCGAAGACGTGCCAGGCAATCGCAGCCCGCAGCAGGGTCATCGCCGCCGCCGAGCAGAAGCGGCTCGCAAGGTAGAGGCGGAAGGCGCGCGCACGCAGCGGCGAGCGCGGCTGCGGGCCCGCTCCGCTCACCGCCGCAGCGCGGCCCCGACGATGGCCGCCGCGGCATCCTGGATCGCGCGCAGGTGCTCGGGCCCGCGAAAGCTCTCCGCGTAGACCTTGTACACGTCCTCCGTCCCCGACGGGCGCGCCGCGAACCAGCCGTGCGCGGCGATCACCTTGAGCCCGCCGATGGGCGCGCCGTTGCCCGGGGCGTGCGTGAGCCGGGCGAGGATGGGCTCGCCCGCGAGCTCGCTGGCATCGACCGCGTCCGCCGACAGCCGCGCGAGCGCGGCCTTCTCGGCGGCCGTGCACGGCACGTCGGTGCGCTCGTAGACGGGGCTGCCGAAGCGCGCCTCCAGCTCCTCGCGGTAGACGCGCGCCGGGTCCTTGCCGAGCACGGCGGTGATCTCGGCCGTGAGGAGGTCCATGGCGATCCCGTCCTTGTCGGTCGTCCACACCGTGCCGTCGGTGCGCAGCAGCGAGGCGCCGGCGCTCTCCTCGCCGGCGAAGCCGAGGGATCCGTCGAGCAGGCCCGCGACGAACCACTTGAAGCCCACCGGCACCTCGAAGAGCTGCCGGCCGACCGCCGCGGCCACGCGGTCGATCATCGCGCTCGACACGAGCGTCTTGCCGACGGCGGCCTCCGCGCGCCAGCGGGGCCGGTGGCGGAAGAGGTACCACACGGCCACCGCGAGCACGTGGTTCGGGTTCATGAGCCCGGCGGCGGGCGTGACGACACCGTGGCGATCGGCGTCGGCGTCGTTGCCGAAGGCGATGTCGAAGCGGTCCCGCAGCGCCACCAGCCGTGCCATCGCCCAGGGCGAGGAGCAGTCGGTGCGGATCTTCCCGTCGTGATCGACGGGCATGAAGCGGAACGTCGGGTCGACCTCGCGGCTCACGACGGTGAGCGCGATCCCGTACGTCGCCGCGATCGCGTCCCAGTACGCGAGGCTCGCGCCGCCGAGGGGGTCGACGCCGAGCCGCAGCCCCGCGCGCGCGATCTGCGCCACGTCGACCACGTGGCGCAGATCCTCCACGTAGGGCCGCACGTAGTCGTGGCGGTGCGTGGTCGCCGCGGCGAGCGCGCGCTCGTAGGGGATGCGGCGCACGCCCGCGAGATCGGCCTCGAGCAGCGCGTTGGCCCGCGCCTGGATGCGCCCCGTCGTCTCGGCGTCGGCGGGCCCGCCCTCGGGCGGGTTGTACTTGAAGCCGCCGTCCTCGGGCGGATTGTGCGACGGCGTGATCACCACGCCGTCGGCGAGCCCGCGCGTGCGGCCGCGGTTGTGAGCGAGGATCGCGTGCGAGACGACGGGCGTGGGCGTCGGGCCGAGGCCGTCCTGGACGACTACCTCGACTCCGTGCGCGGCGAACACCTCGAGGGCGCTCGCCCGGGCGGGCTCGGCGAGCGCGTGGGTGTCCGTGCCGAGGAAGAGGGGGCCCGTGACGCCGCGGACGCGGCGCAGCTCGACGATCGCCTGCGCGATCGCGAGCACGTGCGCCTCGTTGAACGCGTGCCGCAGCGCCGAGCCGCGGTGCCCCGAGGTCCCGAAGGCGACCCGCTGCGCCGGATCGGCGGGGTCGGGACGCAGCGTGTAGTACGCGGAGACCAGGCGCGGGACGTCGACGAGCAGCTCCGGGGGCGCGGGCTGGCCCGCGAGGGGGTGGAGAGGCATCAGTCGAGCAGCTCGAGGACCTTCTCCGACGGCCGCGCGATCACCGCCCGCGCGCCGCGCACCACCACCGGCCGCTCCATGAGCTCGGGATGCGCGAGCAGGAGCCGGATCACCTGCGCGCGGGTGACGTAGTCGGCGGCCTCGAGGCCGAGCTCGCGAAAGCGCTTGTCCTTGCGCACGAGATCGGCCGGCGGCCCCGGGAGCAGGTCGAGGAAGCGCTCGAGCGTGGCGCGATCGGGCGGCGTCTTTAAGTACTCGACGACCTCGTGGGAGACGCGGCGCTGCTCGAGAATCGCGAGCGCGCCGCGCGACTTGCCGCACGCGGGATTGTGGTAGATCGTCACCTCGGCCATGCGCTTCTCTACCGGGACGCCGCGCGGAAGGCGAGCGGCAGGCGGCCCGGGACCCGGAAGAGCGAGGGGCCCCACTCGACCCGCGGCGACTCGAGCGCGAGGTCGTCGAAATCGGCGACGAGCCGGCCGATCGCGATCTCCGCCTCGACGCGCGCAAGGTGCGCGCCGAGGCAGAAGTGGGCGCCGCCGCCGAAGGCCAGGTGCTCGTTCGGGCGGCGGGCGATGTCGAAGCGGTCGGGATCGGGGAAGACGGCCGGGTCGCGGTTGGCGGCGGCGAGCACGCCCCAGACCCTGGCATCCTTCGGCAGCACCTTCCCGCCGAACTCGACGTCGGCGTGGAGCACACGGGCGGTGAGGATGATGGGACCGTCCCAGCGCAGGCACTCGTCGACCGCGCTCGCGATGAGCGCCGGCTGCGCGCGCAGCCGCGCGAGCTGGTCGGGATGGAGGCAGAGCGCGCGCACGCCGTTGCCGATGAGCCCGATCGTGGTCTCGAAACCCGCGATGAGGAGCCCGATCGCCTGGCTGATCAGCTCGAGCGCGCTCAATCGGTCGCCCGCCTCCTCGGCGCGGATGAGCGCGCTCAGGAGGTCGTCGCCGAGCCGCCCGCGCCGCTCGGCGATGAGGTCCTGGAAGTAGGCCGCGAGCGCCATCGCGGCCGCGGTGGCGCGTTCGAGCACCTCGGGCGGGAGGATCCCCGCGGCGAGCCCGAAGGTCGCCTGTGCGGTCCACTGCGTGAAGCGGTCGCGGTCGGCGACCGGGACCCCCATCAGCTCGCAGATCACGGTGGAGGGGACGGGCAGCGCCAGGTCCGCGATCACGTCCATGCGCCCCCGGTCACGCACGCGTGCGAGGCAGTCGTCGACGATGCGCTCGATCCTGGGGCGCAGCGCCCCGACCGCCCGCGGCGTAAAGGCGCTGCTCACGAGCCGGCGCAGCCGGGTGTGCGTCGGCGGGTCCTGTTGGAGCATGAAGCGCCGCGGCCCCGCGGTCGCCTCGTCGACGCCGGGCAGCTCGCCCGCCGTCGTGCGCACGCCCGCCGGCACGTCGTGGAGCAGCCGGTGCACGTCGGCGTAGCGCGTGAGCCGCCAGATGCCGAGCGGGGTGAGGTTCACCGGGTCGCGCTCGCGCAGCCGATGCAGCGAGGGATACGGATCGTCGCGGAAGGCGGGATCCAGCGGGTTCGAGCCGCACCAGGGATCGTCGCTCGACCCCTCCATGATCGCCCCGGCTACGGGGTGCGGGCAGGCGAGTCAAGGGCGGCACGCGCCGGGCGACACTTGCGCGACGGGCGCCGAGAAGCGATGGTGAATCGGCCGTGAGCCCGTTCAGCATCTTCGACCCGAGCACGGCACTCGACCCGAACGCGTTCACGGGCCCGGCCGGGGCGGCACGGCTCGTCGAGGCAGCCCGGCATTTCCCGGGCGGGCCCGTCATGCTGGTCTTTGCGCTCTTCTGGGCACCGGTCGGCCCCGGCATCCCCGCCGGCGTGCTGCTCGCCCGGCACATCCCGCTGAGCGCGCCCGCGACCTTCGGCCTCTACGCGCTCTCCGACGTGCTCGCCGCCCTCGTCTGCCATCCGCTCTTCGTCTGGCTGCGCCGCCACGGGCGGCGGGTGCCACCCGTGCGCTGGCTCGGCCGGCGCATGCTCGCGCTCGCGACCTTCGGCATCCGGCTGCCGACGCCCGCCGACGTCGCGGAGGGCCGGCGGCTCGCGCCCGCGCTCTTCCGCGTCGCCACCGTCGGCTTCGGCGCCGACGTCTACACCGGCGGCGTGGTCGCCACCGGGCTCGCCCTGCCGCGCCTCCGCGGCTGGGCGGCGGCGATCGCGGGCGACCTCGTGTGGTTCGCCTGCCTGCTCGGCACGAGCATCGCCGCGGCGTCGGTCGCCGACGACGACCGCGTCGTCGGGCTCGCCGTCCTCGTGGCGATGTTCGTCATCCCCCCGCTCGCCCGGCGCATCGTTCCGGCGCTGCGCGACGAGCCCCGGCGGTGACACCGACGTGACGCTCGACGCGCTCCTCGCCCGCGAGCTGATCCGCGACCTGGTGGCCGCGTACGCCGAGCTGGCCGACCGCGGTCGCTTCGCCGAGGTCGCGGCGCTCTTTGCCGCCGACGGCGTGCTCGAGGTCGCTGACGGCGCCGCGCACCGCGGCCGCGAGGCGATCGCCGCCTTCCTCGCCGGCGCCGGCGCGAGCCTGCGCACGCAGACAGGCCGGTCGCACGTGCGCCACCTCGTCGCCAACCTACGCATCACGCTCTCCGCACCCGCCGAGGCGACCGGCGCCTCCACCTTCTTGGTCCTCACCGAGCGCGGGCTCGACCACTGGGGCCGCTACCGCGACGCCTACGTGGAGGCTGGGGGGCGCTGGCTCTTCCGTCAGCGCCGCGTGCGGGTAGACGGCTGGACGCCGGGCTCGTGGGCCGCCGCCCGCCGCGGGTGAACGCGGCGCCCCCCGGCACCGGGGTGGCGGAACGTCCAGTACTTGCTCGCCCCGAAGTTCCAGAGCGTGACGAAAGGGACCGCCGAGAGCGAGGCGAGCAGCACCGTGCGCGCGTCGGGGTTGCCTTCGAGGTGAAGCAGCCGGCCGGTGAACACGACGAGGAAAGCCTTGGTGAGACCGAGGTTCAGGACGAGGCCCACGACGTTGACCGCGAAGAAGCGCGTGTACTGCGCACTGGCGCTCGCATGCGCGCGGGCGCGGAACGTCCACAGGCGGTTCCAGACGAAGCCGTTGGTGACCGCGAGCGAGAAGGAGACCGTGGCGCTCGCCCACCAGGGCACCGCGGGCGCGAGGTCGTTCAGCAGGAGCCAGAGCACCCCCTTGTCGATCACGGTGCTGCTCGCGCCCACCAGGCAGAACTTGACGAGCTGGCGGACGCCGGTGCGACGCAGCAGTGCGGGGGTGGGAAGCGCGAGCATGGCGGCGCGTCCCGCCATCATTGCCACACTCGCCGGGCAATCCCCAGCGCCCTCGACGCCTCAGCGCACCGAGTCGAGGAACGCACCGCTCGGCGAGGCGAGACAGGCGATGGGATTGACCCCCGGGTAGTCCGTCACCAGGGTCCCCTCGTCCACCTCGTCGACGACCCCGTCGGGGCTCGCCACGGCCCCAGCCAGCCAGTCGGCGACGGTCACGCCGCCGGCGGTCACCGTGTCGAAGCGCGCCGCCACGGTGAGGATGGTGTGGAAGGGGGTGGACTCGGCGGGCATCCAGAAGCGGAGCCCCTTCTCGCCCTGGACCGCACAGTAGGCCGTGCGGAGCGCGTTGATCCAGGCAGGCAGACTCGAGAAGAAGGTGGTGGACTCCTGCACGGTGTCGACCTGGTTGGTCACGTTGAGGATCTGCTGCTCGGGCACCGCCTTCAGCCGGACCGAGGTCGCCTGCTCGAGCCGCGGCAGGATCACGCCGCAGTCGCCCGCGATGCAGTACGGGGGCTGGAACTGCACGGTGTTCCACCCGAAGGGGTTGGTCGTGCCCCCGACCAGCGCCCCCAGGTTCTTCACGCTGAGCAGCATGCCGTTGTCGAGGCCGGCCGAGGCGTCGGGGACGGCGGTCGTGTGGATCCAGCGCAGCTCGTCGAGGAGATAGTGATAGTTGTAGACTACGCCATAGCCGCCCGCGGACCCGCCCGTGAAGAACACCGTGAGGAGATCGGGGCGATAGCCCTCGGGCGTGGTCGCCTCGAGCGTCGACCAGAGCGCGTCGCGGACGTACCGGAGCGCGGCGCGCACGTTGATCGCGCCGTAGCGGTTCACGGTGATGCTCGGGAAGACGCTCTGCGTCCCCCCGCCGATATGCACGTCCTGGGTGCAGTAGGGAAGGAAGACCTGCGTCCAGTCGGCGAACGGGTTCACGGAGGAATCGCTCGAGAGCACGCCCGCCGTGGGCGGCAGGTCGGCGAGCGACTGGAAGAGCACCGGCGGAACGGCATCGCAGTCCGACTCGAAGACGCACACTCCCCCGCCCTCGAGCCACGTGACGATGCGTCCGGGCGGTGAGCCCCCGGGGGCGAGGCGCAGCCAGAAGGCATAGGGGCTGCCGTCGCCGCAGAGCGCTCCGCTCGCGCTGTCGAGCACGATCTGGGTCCACTGCCCGGGCGGGGGAACGCTCACGCCGGGGCGCGGGCCGCAGTCGAGCGTGAGCGGATCGGTGCTGCCGTGCGCGGTGGCCACCATGCAGCGAGCCTGCGCGCCGGCGCGGCTCGCGAACGTGCCCGGATCGAGGCCGATCAGCGCCGCGAGCCGGTTGGCGGGGCACGCCGCGGCGATCTTCGTCTGCGCCTTGCTCGCCGCCGCGCTCACGCGCGCCGCCGTGCTCGCGACGTTGCAGGAGCCGCCGGCATGCGTGCGCTGGATGCACCCGCCCTGCGCGCGCGCCGTCGCCTTGATGAGCGCGCTTCCTTCCTTGTAGGCGGCCCCGAGACAGCTCGCATCCGCGCTCGTCGCCCCGACCAGGACCGCTCCTTGTGGACCGCCGAACGTGCGGGCCGCGAGCGTGGCAGGCTCGCCCGCGCACGACTCCGCGAGCCGGGCGACGAGGGAGGCGGGCGTGGCGAGCGCCCCGAAGCCCGCCGCCTGGACGCTGGCGGCGGTGCAGCGGCTCTCGACCCGGTGCGCGAGCTTGGCGAGCGCGGCTGCGACGCGTGTGTCCCCCGGCGGACAGGGAGCCTTCGTCGCGAGGTAGCAGCGCCGCTCGGCGACCGCCACCCGCTGCACGCACGAGACGAGCGCCGACGCCGCCGTCGCCTCGCAGCGCGCGGCTGCGGGCACTGCGGCGCCTGCGCGCGGGACGCCACCCAGAGCCAGGCCCGCCATCGCCAGGAGAAGAGGCCGGTGCATGCGGGGCTCCTACCGTCGCGCGCCGGCGACCGTCAAGGCAAAATCGTCGGTCGCCCGCGAAATTCCGCGCCGCATGTGCCAGGGCGTGTGCCGGACGTGGCACGCCGCAGGCGCGCCGGGGCAGGCAGGGCGACGGAACGGCGCTTGCTCCCGCCGGTGGAACCTCCGCCATGGGCCGCCCCACCCCCACCCCCCGCGATCCGTACCGCGTCGAGCGGCGGCGCCAGGTGCGCGAGCGGCTGCGCCTCGCGGCGTTCCTCGCGCTGGCACCGCTCGCCGCCTCGGCCGTCCTCGACGCGCTCGTCTTCCGCGATCACCCGACCGGGCATCTCGGGCTCACGCTGCTCGAGGCGGCGTGCTGCGCCTTGGGAGGGCTGCTCACCTTCCGCCGCAGCGCCGAGCGCTGGGCGATTCCGCTCGCCGTGACGATCGTGATCGCGCTCGTGAGCGTTCAGCTCCGCGTGGCCGCGCTCTGGGCGGGCGACGTACCCGCGCTCGTCTGCGCCATGATCGCGACGATGGCGGCCGTGGCGCTCATCTTCCCCTGGGGGCCCGGGGCGCAGGCGCTCGTGTCCCTCTACGTCGCCGCCGGCTACCTCGGCATCCCGGCATGGGACCGGCTCGCCGGACGCGATGTCGCCGACCTTGTCGGCGGCGCCGCCCTCGGCTTCGCCACGGCCGTCGTCGGGGCCGCGCTGCTCGACCGCCAGCACCGTGCCGTCGACGGCCGTCGCCGGGCGGGCGCGCTCGAGCGCGAACGCATCGCAGCCGCGGCCCGCCAGAGCGAGCTCCTGCTCGAGGCCGGCCGCGAGCTGAACGCCACGCTCGACTTCACCCGGCTCGTCGAGCTGGTGAGCCGGCTCGGCCATCGCCTCGTACCCTGCGACGTCGCCGCCGTCGCCGTCTACGACCAGCGGCGGCGGGTCTTTCGCACGGTGGCGGCCGCCCCCGGCGAGAGCGACCTCGGCGGCTTCGAGCTGCCCGCGGACCTGTTCGTGACCGACGCCCTCGCCCGCCGCCGCGTCCTCGACCTCCCGGCCGCCGAGGGCCCCGAGCGCCCGGCGCAGGCGGTGGCTCGCCACGGCTTCGGCCGCATGCTGCTCGCGGCGATCCAGCGCGACGGGCGCCTCCTCGGCGTGCTCGCGTTCCTCCAGCACACCCCCGAGCCCGGCTTCGGGGAGGAGAGCCGGCGGCTCGCCGAAGGGCTCGCGCACCAGGCCGCCGTCGCGCTCGCCAACGCACGCCTGTTCGCGGAGCTGGAGCGCGCGAGCAAGATCAAGTCGGACTTCGTGTCCACGATGTCGCACGAGCTGCGGACGCCGCTCAACATCATCCTGGGCTTCACGGAGATGGCGCGCGACCCGGCGGTGGTCGAATCCCTGCGTGCCGAGTGCCTGCACAAGATCGACACGGCCGCCCGCGACCTGCTCGACCTGGTCGACAGCACGCTCGCCATCGGGCGCATCGAGAACGGGCGCGACGAGGTGCGCCTCGAGCCGGTGGCACCGCGCGAGCTGTGGGCGGAGCTGGGCGCGTTCTGCGCGCGCCTGCCGCGGAGGCCGGGCGTCCGGCTCGAATGGGACCGCGATGTGCCGCCCGGCCTCGTGCTCACCGATCCGCGCAAGCTCACGGTGATCGTGCGCAACCTCGTGGGCAACGCGCTCAAGTTCACCGAGCGCGGCCGCGTGCAGGCGTGGATCACCGTAAAGGGCAAGCACTTGGTCATCGCCGTCGCCGATACGGGAATCGGCATCCCGCCCGAGAGCCAGGCGCACATCTTCGAGATGTTCCGCCAGGCCGACGGCTCCGACTCGCGCCGCTTCGGCGGCAGCGGCCTCGGCCTCTACATCGTGGCGCAGTATGCGCGCCAGCTCGACGGCACCGTCGAGGTGGAGAGCGCCCCGGGCCGCGGCTCGACGTTCCGCGTGACGCTGCCGCTGCGGGTCGCGCAACCGGCGGCCCGCGCCGCCTGATTGACGCAGCCGGCGCAATTGCCGAGAAGGCCCGCGTGAAGAACGTCGGGCGCCTCGACTGGCCGGCGCTCACGCGTCGGCTCGACGCCGAGGGCCACGCGATCGTGCCCGGGCTGCTCACCGCTGCCGAGTGCACGGCGCTCGCCGGCACGTTCGCCGACGACCGCCGCTTCCGCACGACCGTCGACATGGCCCGGCACCGGTTCGGGGTGGGCCGCTACCGGTACTTCGCCGAGCCGCTGCCGCCTCTCGTGGCGGCACTCCGCGCGCACGCCTACCGCGCGCTCGCCCCGATCGCGAACCGCTGGATGGAGGCCCTTGGCCTGCCCGACCGCTTCCCGCGGACGCTGCCGGCCTTCCGCGCCGCATGCGCCGCCCGTGGCCAGCGGCGACCGACGCCGCTGCTGCTCCGTTACGAGGTCGGCGGCTACAACTGCCTGCACCAGGATCTCTACGGCCCCGTCTTCTTCCCGCTGCAGCTCACCTGCCTGCTCAGCCGGCCCGGGGTCGACTTCCGGGGCGGCGAGCTGCTGCTCGTCGAGCAGCGACCGCGGGCGCAGTCGCGCGGCGTCGTCGTCCCGCTCGGCCAGGGCGACGCCGTCATCTTCCCGACCCGCTGGCGGCCCATCGCCGGGGCGCGCGGCGTCCTGCGCGTCACGGTCCGCCACGGCGTGAGCCCGCTCACGGCGGGCACGCGCACGGCGCTCGGCATCATCTTCCACGACGCGGCCTGAGGCCGGCGTCAGGCCGCGCGCGCCGCCGGCGCCGCGGCGAAGCGATAGGGCACGTCCACGATGAAGGACGTGCCGCGGCCCACCTGCGATTCCACGTGCACCGTGGCACCGAGTAGCGACGCGTAGCGCTGCACGATCGCGAGCCCGAGGCCGACCCCCCCGCGCCCGCTGCCGCCCGCGAGCTGGTGGAAGGGCTCGAAGATGCGCGCGAGATCGGCGTGAGGGATCCCCGGCCCTGTGTCGTCGATGCGGAACTCGACGTGCCTTCGCTCCGGGCAATCGGACACGCGCACGGTGACCGAGCCCGCGCGGGTGAACTTGAGCGCGTTGGTGATCAGGTTGCCGAGCACGAGCCCGAGCTTGTCGGGATCCGTCTCGACCACCGGCAGCCCCGCGGGGATCTCCCACGACAGCACGACACCCGGGGCCGCCGGGAGCCACTCGCGCTCCGAGAGGGTACGGCTCAACTCCTCGATCGGCACCTGCCGTGCCACCACCCGCACCGCCCCGGACTCGAGGCGGCCCAGGTCGAGCACGTTGTCGACGAGGTGAAGCAGCCCCGAGGCCGCGCTGCGGATGCGCGCAATGATGCGCCGTCGCTCGACATCGTCCCCCTGCTCGGGATCGGCGAGCACGTCGGCGTAGCCGATGATGATGTGCAGCGGGGTGCGCAGCTCGTGCGACATGTTGGCCACGAACTCGGACTTCGCCCGGCTGGCCGCGAGCGACTCCTCGTAGAGCCGGCGGAGCTCGGCGGTCCGCTCGGCGACCTTGGCCTCGAGTTCGCGGGCCCACGCGAGCCCGCGGTCGGCGCGCAGCCGCTCGTGCTTGATGCGGGAGATCACGTGCCCGTAGAAGAGCGCGACCGTAAAGAAGAACACGATCCGCAGGAGCGCGCGCGAGCTCCACATCGCGTCGCCCCACACGAAGTAGATGTTGGCGGCGCTCACGAGCGTGGTCCCGAGCACGACCATGAGGATGCTCTCCCCCGTCGAGGAGAGGAACAGCACGAAGAAATAAAGCAGGAAGAACTCGCCGCCCACCGATCCGGTGGAGCTCAGGGCCCACGAGACCCAGAGCGTGTCGGTGATCAGGATCGGCGCCTCGACGTACCAGGCGAAGAGGCTCTGCGGCGACACCATCGAGAGCACGACGTTGCTCGCGAGCGCCGCGGCGATCATCAGCGCCTGCATGGGGCCGACCCCCTTCGTCGACTGGAAGATGAGGAGGTAGGACGCCGCGATGATGAACACGTACCGCAGCGTCAGGAACAGCCCCTTGTGTCCGCCGCCCAGGTGCCGGAACTCCTCGCCGCTGGTCACGGCGGCAAAGGGAAGCAAAGAGCGCGCCACCGTCCTTGCGAATTCAGGTGGCAAGCTTGTTGTCCTGGTATCGGCGCGCGGGGCGCGGGCGGCAATATTTTGCCGCCGCTAGCCCGCGACGCAGCGGTTGACGAGCGTGCCGAGCCCTTCGATGGTGCTGCGGATCTCGTCCCCCGGGCGGAGATAGCGCCGCGGGCTGCGCGTCGATCCCACCCCCGCGGGGGTGCCGGTGAAGATGACGTCGCCGGGCTCGAGCGGCACCCGCGCCGAGAGGAACGCGATCAGCTCGGGCACGGGGAAGATCATGTCGCTCGTGCGCGCGTCCTGCATGCACTCGCCGCTGACCTCACAGGTGAGGTGCAGGTCGTTCGGGTCGCCGACCGCGTCGAGCGAGACGATCGCGGGGCCGAGCGGGCCGAAGGTGTCGAGCGACTTGCCGAGCGAGAACTGGGGCGGCTTGTCGGCGAACTGCAGCCGGCGGTCGGAAATGTCCTGCCCCACGCAGTACCCCGCGACGTGCGCGAGCGCCCGCTCGGGGGCGATGCGGCGGCCGGCGCGGCCGAGGACCACCACCAGCTCGACCTCCCAGTCGACCCAGGCCGAGGAGAGGACGATCTCCGCGCGGGGCCCCACGAGGCAGGTCGGGAACTTCGTGAAGACCATCGGGCTCTTCGGGACTTCGAGGCCCGCCTCGGCGGCGTGCCCGCGGTAGTTGAGGCCGATCGCGAACACCTTGGCGGGGCGCGGGACCGGCGGACCGAGCGCGGCCTCGTCGAGCGGCCCTTCGGCTGCGCCCGGCCCGCGGCCCGCTGCCCACTCGACGACGGCGTCCCAGTGCGCGAGCGCCGCCATCGGATCGGCCGGCAGCCGCCCGCCCGAGGCGCGCTCGAGGTCGGCCACGTGCCCGTCGAGCACGAGCGTCGCCCGCCCGCGAAGGTTCGCGAGCCGCACGCTCTAGGCGTCCTCCGCGGGCAGCTCGCGGAGCACGAAGCGCCCGCCGTGCGGGATCTCGAGCGAGAAGGTGTCGCTGCGCGCGTCGTCGAGCGCGTCGATCACGAAGCGATCGCGGGCGAGGTAGCGGGCGTGATCGGGGTGGGCGAAGACGGGGA